>FRDC01001080.1_pt2 | contig 135158 bp, 133 predicted proteins | sample 1106171 | NCBI WGS metagenome assembly FRDC01 (sample SAMEA3930566, study PRJEB13176) | freshwater metagenome | biome: Drinking water system; feature: drinking water; material: water | place: Singapore | collected 2014-12-20 | reverse complement strand
AACGCATGCGGATTACTTCGATTGGCAACGTCGGTGTAGGCACCACGAGCCCTCAGCAAAAACTTGAAGTGAATGGTGGAGTTAGGCTGAATACCGCCACTGCAAAGCCCGCTTGCGATGCGACTGTTCGTGGTACATTTTGGTTTACACAAAGCGGTGCAGGTGTAAAGGATAGCGTTGAAGTCTGTGCAAAAGACGCTGGTGATGCCTATGCGTGGCGAACCATCTACTAGGATCTAATAATGCTGTATTCAGCTCCTAATTTTATATTCGGCTCTAAGTCCGCTTTCTTCCATAAAATTTAATCTTAAGCCTGCCAGGGCCTTTAAAAAGGAAACTCTCATTGATCTAGGTACACAGACAAAGACTCTGCCCTAGCCTATCGAAATGGAGTGCTTGAGACGTCATCAACTTGAAAATAAAAATGGAATTTACAGTTCAAAAATGGCTCCCCATTTTTTTGTGCGAAATAACCCAAAAATCGTGCTTTTTTTCAATCCTCAAATTCATTTTCAGTAATTATAATAAATATTTAAATATGAAGGCTTTAAAAAAGTGACCAAAATGCGGCAGTTTTTATGGATCACCACGCATTTTCATTCATTTTGGGTGACCAAATTGAAGCCTCCTCCCCCTTAAAACAGTACTTTTTTGCCGAATTCAGAGTAATTTAGTCACTAAAATAATGCCTCCTCTTGAATGGTCACTCAAAAGCCAGCCACATAGAAAATCCAGGAGGACTCACTTGTCGTTTCTTCCATTATCGTATTTCCTGCTTCGAGCACATCATGCGGAAACCTCAAATGGTACATAGCCCGCAATATTTTTAGGCAAAATCTGCAAATTTAAAGAGGCGGCATCCTTTTGAATTTCAGGATCTTCGAATCTGCTCGTGACAAGGATCGCCCTATTAGCAAGATCTAATTCTTTAATTACTTCTAGCCCTGTTTTCTTTTGCTTAAGAAATTCGAAATCAACAAGAAAAACACGTTCTGTAGTAGATAACGAAGGAGTCTTGTACCAAGTGATAAATTCATCTATAGAAGAAAAATTAAATATCTCTATTTCATTAAACATTTCCTGAAGAGGCTCTAGCCGTTCTCGCCAACCCTGATGAATACTCAAATCGTCTTCGACGATCACGATTTGCACTCGAGATTGGAAACAAATTTTTTGAGCGAACCAAGAAGGCGGTGAACATAACGGTAGTTGAATTTTAAGAATAGTTCCAACATTCAATTCAGATGAAATTTCCATCTGTCCATTCCAAGTTTCTATATTCCTTTTACTAGAATATAAACCTAGGCCGTTTCCATTTGGTTTTCCGTAAGAATTACCTTTTTGCATTAGTTGAGGAATGATGTGATTTGGAATTCCCATTCCATTATCTTTAACTTGAATCTCTATCTTTCCGGCAATTACATCTACATCAATAGAAATAATGCCGGCGGATTTTATAGCTTCTACCGAATTGTCGAGAATATTTGATAAAGATCTTTTAAATTCTTTGTTCGAAATTTTAGAAAAACTTAAGTGCGCTTTTTTTGATATATTAAGTTTAAATACAATGCCGGATTTTTCTCGATACTGCATACGTTTTTCAGAAATAATTTGATCCACCAATACGAAAATTAACTCCGGCTTTATAGAGGAATTTTCATCTTCCTTAGGCGAAGAAATTGGGGTCTTGGAAATTAGATCATTTGCGATGTCATTTATTCTTTCAATTGCAGAAAAAAGAGTGCATTTTTTTTCATCCACTAAAGAACCCATGCTTTCTACAGTCATTCTTAGCGCCGCTAAAGGAGACCTAATATCGTGTGCAACTTGGTGGGCCACTTCATTTGTTGCCTGTATTTCTGCCATAGTTTTAGACGTAGAAATATACTTTTTCAGTTCCCTAAAGACGTATGCAAATTCAGAAATCCTCATGGCCTCGCCGCATTCCGAATCTTTATTTTGCAAAGGATCACAACTCGCTAGCAGTACTCTTAGTTCTCTCTGAACGACCCTTGAAGAATAAATAAAGATAAAGAACATTAAAAGTGCCATTATAAGATTCGTAATTAGAGCATTTAGAATTTTATTTTCAACGGCTGCTCGAACGTCAGAATTATCAAAATAAATATCTATGTTCCCAGCAATAGGAGAATTGTTGTCAGTAAATTTAAGAGCTCTTTGTGTTTTACTGATGTACGGAGTTTTCAATTCTGATTCCGTACACTTTAAAACTGGAGAGTTAGAAACGTAGATAGATAAACAGGCAACCTGCTTATTTTGTAATAACGCTTTAGCCCTCTCACGAGTTTCGACAAAACTTCCCTGAAGAATTGGTTCCCGTAATGAATTTACCACGAGATTTGCAACCAATTCCTGATAAGATTCTCTGGTTGCCACTAGCTCTCTAGATTCACGCCAAACTTGAATAACCGTTGTTGCAATCATAGAGACCAACACCACCGTGCCAACCATTAAAGTAAAGAATTTTTTGAAACTCATTTCGTTTTTCAGCATCGGCGAAATGTCATTCCTTATTTTTTACATTTATAAGTCGAGGAGTATAACGGAATCCTATCTCTTCTTCTTTTAAACCGGAACGACTCATTGAAAACATCGGGATCTTCCAGCCTGGGATCATCTTTTGACCTTGTACAAGTTTTTCATTGAATTCACGGAACAGTTCGCTTCTCTTCGTCCAGTTCTGCTCCATGCGTGCTTTTTTATATACGGGTGCGAGATCAGCTAGATATTCAACAAAGTCTACGCTGAGAAGACTATTTAAAATGGGGAGAAAGCCTTCAGGGTCGTTGAACCCGCCAGCCCAGCTTCCCATGATGACATCTGGTTTTAATAGTTTGAGTTCTTGTAAATTAGCAGCAGTAAAAATTGAATATTTAATTTCCGCACCATATTTTGCAGCAATCTTTTTTGCAGTATCGCCTTCGAAAAGTGGATCAAACAAATGTCCAATTCCTGCAACGTGAATTTTCAAAGTTTTTGACGTATCTCTGGAAGAACTTTTAATTGAAACTTGTTCTGGCAAATAACCTGCGACACCGACCGGAACAATACCAGTAGCACGTTGGAGATTTAACTCCGCTACTTTTGTTTCTACGAGATCGCGCATCACTTGCATAACCTGCAATCTCGTTTCATCAGATTTAAAATTGTTTCCGAAAGGATACCACCATAAAGATGTCTGAACGAATGAAAGCTGTTCTTTAACCTCAAACTTTTCTTTATTCTTTTGGTTCAGCTTTTCCACCTGAGAGCGCACCATTGGTGTAGCCAATGGAATATAGTCAGGTACAGCGTCAATAGAAATATCAGAGGAATCATTCCTAAAGAAAACAAGTTCCCATTTTTTTACCGAAGGAACTGATTTTTTGTAATTATCGTTTGCAATTAAGTACCATTTTCCGTTTTCTTTTTTCATTTTGTAAGGACCAGAACCTACAAATGGTTCATTGGAAGTAGGGTCAAACGTCCATCCTTCTGAAACAATTCCTAATTGATCGCGAGTCAATGCCTTCATAATTGCAACATTAGGCTCGTCAAGATGGATTTCAATTTTATTCGGGCTTAAGACGACTACTTCCTTAATGCCGCGTAAAAAGTTGCTTGATTGGGATTTACCCTTTAAATGACGATCTAGACTGTATTTTACATCCTTTGCAGTTAAGCTTTTTCCATTTGAGAATTTCCTATCGCTTGCGATAGTGAAAGTCAGAGTTTTGCCGTCTTCTGATATATTCCACGCATCCGCGATCCCTGGAGCGATATTCCCAAAGCGGTCTGCATCGACCAGAGGTTCAAAAATTTGGCCCAGAATAGTATGTTCAGCAAATTGGTTCACAGATAGAATGTCCCGTGGAAAAGTCAGGGGGACATAGCCAAATTTTGGAACACTCGAAATTGCCATTGCAGATTCCATTGTAAATACTCCGGTTAATAAAATTATGATCTTTGTTAAATGTTTTGAAAGCAACACCATATCAACAAACACCCTTCTGTAGTCCAAACAATGAGGTAGTCGTTTGCTGAACCAATTGATTTCCAAAAGGAGTTAGCTCAGAAGGTGAAAAGGATTTTGTAGTTTCTAAAAAAAGATTTTCGTATTTTGATGGAGTTAGACCGACGCAATTTTGGAACTGTATCATTCTAAATAATGCGTATAGGGAATGTAATCGACCAATGGGAGGACGCTTTTTCCCTTGAAATGGCGCATGGACCATATTGAAATCAAAATCTTCTTCTATCAAACGATCTATCAAGTTAATTAGAAACAATTCCTGATGAGCCATTTCATGAACTATCGAAGTCGCTAGCTCTAATTCAGACATTGATTGAATTCGTTCACCAAAAAATAAGCATCCAAATGCGTGCGGATGTGAGCCTGATCTAAAATGAACATTTTCAAGCCTTGCGTAAGAGGTAATCCAGGTTTTGTGAAGACCGTAAGCATTATTCCAATAGTTACTTATTATTCTTTCGGCAGCAGACAGCTTTTCAATTTCACAATCCGTGAAATTACCTGGAGTTGCACCAGAATAAATTGCCTCTGATAATTCACACCAAGTATTTCTAATATTTGCTGAGCCCTTCTTTGAATCAATAACTTTTGAAAAATCTGTGGTTTGAAAAAGGTCTTTCGACTTTCTATAAGCAAGTAGAGTTAGACCGAGGACGGGTAAGCGTTGAGTTGCACCAGAATCAAAGGAATACATTTTTTCGAGACGCTTAATTAAAGACGAGCGAAAGTGCGGTCCAAGCAATCCAAAAGACCACTTTCCTGTGCTTATATTGTCTAGGACCGCACTTGATAAACTCATACTTTATTTTACCAAATCCAACATTGCTGTGCCAAATACGCTTGAGTCAAAAATGCCAAGGTTTAATTCTTCAGTTTGTTCGTTCAGCCTTATTGCGAGAACCTCGTTGGCTTTAAGATCTGCATTAGCAGAAATTTGCCAATAATTGAGCCCAAGACCTGCTGCCATTTCTGGCGTAAGAACTTGATAAATGCCTTTTTTTAAATACATGTATTGCCCTACTTGCGACGCTTGAGCGATGCTACCTGACAAAAATGCCAAGTAAATTACAATTACTTTTTTCAACATATTTTACCCCTTTTGTGTTAGTTGAAATTACTTACTTCCAAATCTTTTTCGTTATTCAAATCAATACCGAGTTTCTTTCTGCGATAATTCATTGCCTGGTGACTGATATCGAGCAGTTCTGCCGCAGCAGATTTAGTGCCCGCTACGCGGAGAGCATCTTCTAATAGAGTTCTCTCAATATCGTTGAATGATTCAATCAGCTCTTGATGTCTGATTATTCCGGCTCTTGAACGAAGTGCCGTCATTCTCGAAGCGGTTTCGGATCTGATACTTTGATCTAAAGATTCTGGCTGGATAACTCTAATTGCGTGGATATAAGCATGTTTCACAGCCGCCTCAAGTTGCCGAACATTCCCTGGCCAATCAGAACTTTTAAGTACCCTCATTGCCGCATCAGAAATAGATTTCTTAACGCCCGTCTCTTGCTGTTTAAGATTTATAAAATGCATAACTAAAGGTTCAATATCTTCTGGTCGTTCTCTCAATGGAGGAATTGCAATTGATAAGACTTTAAGGCGATAGAAGAGGTCTTCTCTGAAATTGCCGCTCTTTACAGCCATATTCAGATTTTTATGAGTGGCAGCAACGATGCGAATATTAACTTTGACGGAGTGATTTCCACCAACTGGTTCAATTGTTCTTTCTTGAAGGGCGCGAAGAATTTTAACTTGCAAGGAAAGCTCCATGTCGCCAATTTCATCAAGGAAAAGAGTGCCATTATTTGCTAATTGAAATTTTCCAATTTTTGTTTGAGAAGCCCCTGTAAAAGATCCCTTGATATGCCCGAATAACTCGCTTTCAAGCAGGTCTTTCGGTATTGCGCCACAATTGATACAAATAAATGGCCCTTCCGAACGAGGCGAATTGTTGTGGATGGCTCTTGCTACTTGTTCTTTACCAGTACCGGATTCACCTTGAATTAAAACAGTTTCGTTTGAAGGACTATATAGCTCAACTTGCTCTGCTATTTGAGCTAACGCTCGTGAGCGGCCCTCCATCTTCAGCGTTTTTCTGATTTTAAAACTATTTTCTTGCTCTGTATTTGTTTGGCTAGGATCTACTTCATCTAATGAAGTTTCAGCTAAAAGACCTTTGATTGTATAAATTATTTGTTGAGGACTTGTTCCTTCTTTTTTAAAAAAATGTTCTGCACCAGCTTCGTAGCATGATCGAATTATGTTTTCATCACTTGCTCCCGAGAGCATAATTATTTTAATGTCTTTATTGATAGTTTTGATTTCCTGAGCAAGCCTTTGCCCAGTTTTTTCGGGCATGTGATAATCTAACAGTGCAACTTTAAATTTTTCCGGATTCTCCGAAATCATAGATAAGCCTAAGTGTGGATCACTGATCGACTCCAGAGAAAGAGAAGCATTCTCCAATAAATTTCTTAGGCCATTAAGAAATATCTCATCGTTGTCTATTGCTATAATTGCCATTCGTCCCTCCAGTCTTCAAGAATTAAGACAGTCGTAATCCTCTTAAGCAAAGCAGGGGCCAAGTGCTCGTAAACAAATCATTAGATGAAATATTTTGAGCACGGACCTCAGAAGCAAATTAGGCGCTTCCAATATAAATAATGAAATGTTTACACTCGCGGAGGCTTTATAGATCCTAAAATTTTCTTCAATGGAAGTGACATTTAGAAGTAAAACAATGTCTAAGTATAGGATGTAACGACTGATTTAATATTTATTTGTTTAACTAAAGATTTTTTTAAAACGGACTCATTCACGCCCAGTAGATATGAAAAAATACTTGAATTTGCTAACGAATTTTCAATCACTGATCTGCTGAAAATTTCTTTAGTATTTAAGTTCGGTTTAAAAAGCATGAAATTATTATCTGCTTCATGCACCGTCGGTGCGCTTTGCAACCAGTAGCTAAGTTGATCGAAAAGTGAATTTTCGGTCCTATTTCTAAGAATGGAGACATATGAAAAAATATATCTCCATTCTTATAGATCAAAATTTGGCTCCTTCGGCTGAGGACTGAAAAAAATTTTAAGCATTAAAAAAATCTTTAACTTGTAAGCTCTTGAATTTCGTATCCTCCGTCCTTGCTAATAAAAATTTCTTTAGAAATTTAAGAAAAATAAAAATTCTCATTCTCCAATGTTCGGTTTCGATCTCCTTGATACCCCTGAACTTTTTCAAATTTATTCTTCATCAACAAAAATGGCACCTCCCTCGCAATAGTAAATAGGGGGAGATGATCTCCCCAATACAAAGGAGAATAAAATGTTAAACGCCGATACCGCACCTTATTTCAACACCTGTCCTCGATGCGGGGCTGGTGGCTTTGAATGTCTTAAAACTCATTCATACTGTGTAGACTGTAATTACTCGCCTGATCTTCTTAGCTATCATGAATCATCAGGTGATGATCTTCCAATTCCTCCATGGGCTGCGAAAGCATACAAGCAAATTCAATCTAATAAAAAGCGCAAAGTTATTGAGTTAGTTCCGCAAGATAAAAAGCCAAATCACAGAAAAGGAAAAGCTGCATGAACCAAAGTATTGTTAACCAACAAATTAGTTTTAAGACATTTAGAGACGACCGATCCATACTCAATGAGAATTTGCCCGCCAATGCCCATGCAAATCATCTTTTAGGCGGATCAATCTATATATGGAAACTGATCTCCAAGTTTATGAAAGGCTTGTTTTGTCTGCTTTTCGAAACTCCTCCTCAGCAAGAAGTAATTGAAGAGGCTCGAAGAAAAGCTATGCAGTACAGAGGACTTTTTTAAAGGAGGTTTTAAATGAGCAATATTAAGAAAAAGGGGACTTCGATCAACCCGATTATATCCCAAGAAGCGATTCAAAAAATTAAAGATGAAATCCGCAGTTGGTATGGAAGTCTCTCGGTGAAAGAGATCGTTTGCAATAAAGCACTTATTACTGAAATTGAAAAATTAGAACGCTTACTGGCAGGCCAGGTGGTGGCGACATGAAAGATAGTAATTCACTTATATATATTAAAGAACTTTCGGACGAAGTAGTCCTAGAGGAGGCGGCAAGACGTCTTCAAGCACAGTACGCCACGGAACATGGTTCAGAATTCGCCTATGGAACTTTTCGATTTATTTTTCATGATGGGAGATTTCAAGGGGTGGAGGATTGGCCACGCAACAAGCGTTACACCAGTCCGAGACGTAATAAAAGTGAAAGCAAATGAAGCATTGTTATCAAGTCTATCTTTCGGAGGAGTTATGAGTGAATCAATTGAAAAAACAATTTTAAGAATTTTAAGTCAAGTATCTGAAGGCGAAAAAACAACAAATCGAGCTTTGCCAAAAAAGACTCTGCGCGTGCTAAAGGCGCTCGCTTACTTAAAAGCTGAGAACACAAACAGAAAGTTGGGGGCTTAATGAATAGAACTGCATCTGCACAAAACGATATCCCTCTTTCATTAGCAATGATCGCACTAATGGGATTTGGATTCGTTTATATTTACCTGACGAATTTTAGATTGCATCCAGAAGTTATGGATTTCGTTTTGCAACAGATGGAGGCAAGTGCGGAACTCTTCTGGATTTCAGTTTCGTGTATAATGGTGAATATCGCCTTTATTTCGATCTATCTTAAGCGTTCCGTTGGATTAGAACGTCAAGGAAGTAAACTTGCACTCCTTGAGGGTAAAAATAGTCGCATGTCCTTTGGGCGAAGCGAGTTGGTCTCAATCATCACAGGTGTGCTGATTTACTGCATGGTGAGAAAACAAATTGCGGATTTTGTTGTGCCGATTATTTCTAGGTTGGCTCCAGGAATTGAGATTTCTTTCGTTGTTGCTTCCTTAAGTGCCAATATTGCTCTAGCTGCAAGTTTAGTAACCCGTTTAATTTTAAGTTCAGTTGCGAAAATGAAATTTTCATTTAGCGACTCTCATAAATTAGAGCTTCCTGAAGTCGGCGCAGGTGAACTCGTTCTTGGAACTTCACCTGGAGACCTAAGCCATTCAACTGTTGAAAAATCATGTGACAATGAAGAGTGGGTGAAAATTTCGAGTCGAGGTGTTAGTGGCGGGATTTTTATTTCGGGAAGTGTTGGCAGCGGAAAAACACAAGGGTCCATACTTCGGTATTTACCTCAAATTCTTCGTTCTGAAGGTGGATGTCCAGCTATGCTTGTGGTTGATCCGAAGCGTACATTTTTAGAGGAAGCTGAAAAAATCATTAACCGCGAGGGCCTTCACGATAAGATCGTAAAAATATCGTTACGGGGGAATGTAAGCTTTAATCCAGTTTATGCGGATAACCCCCTCCGTAATTCTAAATTCACTGAAATTGCTGAAATGGTTCGAGCTGCGGCTGTAAACTTTATGGGAAAAGCATCAGACTCTCCTTTTTGGGATATTTCATCATCGAATCTAATTAAAAACGTCATTGTTTACTGTGCGGCCCAACTTGGTTATTTTACTTTACTCGATGTGTACCGCACTATTGTCCGCGCTTCAAAAGAGGATCTCGCTGAAGACCTGCGAATTAGAGTGAAGATCGGACTCTATTCGGAAGAAGAGAAATTTAATATTGAACGAGCAGTTGAGTATTTTGAGCATGAATACTCTCAACTCGAAGACCGTGTAAGATCTGGGATTGTGGCAACAAGTACGGCATTCATTAACCAGTTTCAGGAATTTGCAGCCAATAGAGTTCTATGCCCAACAAAAGAAAATCTAACTATTCGTTCAATGGAGGATCTCGTAAGAGAAGGGAAAATTCTGCTTTTTGACATCAATCAGCCAGGACTAGCGCGCTCAATGGGTACACTTATTAAACTCCATTACGAACAAGCAGTATTGAATTTGTTACCAGAACTTAAAAAGCAAAATAAGACATGCACTACTGCCCTTATCATAGATGAATACCAGGACGTTGTAACCTGCGGAGGAGGTGGCACAATTGGAGATGATACGTTCATGGCAAAAGCCAGAGAATCAAAACCTGCTGTGATTGTAGCAACTCAATCCGTTAGTTCTTTGATGGACGCAGTTGGAAATCAAAGATCCGCCCTGGTTCTAATGCAAAACTTTAGAACAAGAATTGCTTGTCATTCTTCAGATACTGAAACAATTAAAATTTTTCAAGAACTGGCAGGAAAAGAAGAGCGTGAAGTTGAGTCACACTCGATGTCTGAAACCGCGCAGTCGGCTAAACGTAATCTTTTGGTTGGTGGTTTTGATTCACAGAACTCAAGTTTAAATGAGGCAATAAGTCGAGCAAAACGTAAAGAGGATCTAGTTACTGGTAGAGAGTTTTCAAGACTTCGCACATTTGAAGCCTTCGCTCAGGTATTTGATGGTGTTGAAACTAGATTTCTAAAACTTTATCTAAAGCCTGATTTCCTGAAGTTCATCAATACGAAGCACGAGACAGTGCTTGAAATGCTACGCGTATCGAAGAAGGGAGGCGCTGTGGAGAGAATTAAGCATTTCGCTCGAAATCTTCGTGCCACGGCAGCCTCCCTCTTCCTTGCGGGCAATGTTCATGCCGCAATTCCAAATGTTTGCACAGTAGCAAGTACACCTGCTTTTAGTTCATGCCTAGAATTAAATATTGGTGGATGCACTTGTGGATTTCCGCCAAGGCCGTGTTCTGCGATTTCTTACTATGTGCCACAAACTTTTATTGAAGTTTGGCCTGATCCAAAAACAAGCTATTTTTCTGGCATTCCAGGAGCGGCAGCACAACTTTCAAAGGCACTTCCTATTCCCTTTGGTGCTGAAGGCGATGAGGGCACCCAAAGCTTTCAAGCAAGAACGATTGTGGTTCCTCTGGCTGGACTTACATTTCAAACAATGCCGGCGGGTGGAACCAGAATGGAAAAGGTTTGCTTTGATGGAATGAGTGAACATTTTGGAAGGCATTGGAATACGGGGAAGAACGATATGCTTCAACCCCTATTTCTAGCTTGGGGAGCAGCACCAAAGGCATGTCTTTTAAAAGGTGCTGTAACTTCTGTTACAGGTGAAGGAGGCGGTAATCCCGCATCCGACTCAGCAATGTGCAGTTTTCGCGTGCCTCAGAACCTTCAAATGTTTCCGCCTAGCAGTCATTCTGTGTGTAATGGATGGGGAGTTTTTTATCCGCGATACGGCACTTATTCTGGACCTGCATCTATGACAGGTGCCCTAATGATCGCCTCGCGTATTAAAAGTCTATCTGCGGAAATTCTTCACTCGATGCCAAATAGTCCAGACGAAAAATGGCAAATGATCTATCCACAATCAAGTTCATGTTTTCGAGAAGGACAAAACATAGGAATTCTAGAGACCATAAAGAATTCAAGAGAAACCCTGAGGCTCGCAAATGGAAAACTCAAAGGCTACTTGTTTGTGGTTTGGAGCAAGACTGCGACATGTAAAGATTTGCCAGCAGCGGTTCAAGCAAAGGCCGCAAGTCTTGCTATTCCTGCCGCGTGTGGAGGTGTGAGGTGACAAGTTTAAAACTTCAAAACGAGCACGGCATTACGATTGCTAAAAGAAAAACATCAGAACAACTTATTGCTGACCTAGGACCATATACAACGTTGCTTCGTGATTTAGTTCTTGAAGCAAAGACAAGTAAAGCAAGCGACATTCACATTGAACCCACTGAGCATGGAGTTGATCTACGCATTAGGGTCGATGGTGAATTACTTTTAGTAAAGTGCGTGACCCTTAGTCATCGGGAAAGTCTTCTGCTTGAAGCAAAAAGAATTTTTGGTCTCGCAATTGGTGTTAGTGGCCGTCCGCAAGATGGACGCATATCACTTCCGTCATTAAGGCTTGATCTTCGCGTGAGTCTTTTGCCGACACATTTCGGAGAAAAAATTGTAATGCGGTTATTGGATCTCGAAGCAAGTTTCGAGCTTAAAAAGCTTGGATTTGAAAAGCATGAGTTAAAAATGCTAAAGACCGCTACTCAATTAGAAGATGGTGTAGTTATTGTTTCGGGTCCAACTGGCAGCGGTAAGAGTCGAACTCTCTACGCTCTTTTAAATGCAATCGACCCCAAGAAGCACAATATAATTACGCTTGAAGATCCGATTGAATACCGAATAGATGGTTTAAATCAGGTTCAAATTAGCCGCAAGATGAGTTTTGCCGATGCCCTTAGATCCGTACTGCGCCAAGATCCAGATGTAATTTTGGTTGGAGAGATTCGGGATGCTGAAACCGCAAAGCTTTGCTTTCAGGCTGCTGAGACCGGACACCTAGTCTTTTCCACGCTTCACGCGAACGGCGCTTTAGAAGCTGTAGAACGGCTTTCAAATTTAGGCATCGACCGATTAACACTTGAATCAAACTTAAGGCTTTCAATCGCCCAGCGCCTAGAGCAAAAGCTTTGTAAATATTGTTCCGTCCAAATTGGTGAGGGCTCTGTCCTCGACAGTTACCATAAAGAACTAAGGGAAATTTATCCAGCAGAAAAAAGAATAAATGCACATCGGAAGGCGGATCGGTTTTCCTGTTGCGGGGATTGCCACCAAGGAGTTTCGGGAAGAATACCTATTCTAGAGTGGGCGTCAATGTGTGTGGACGAAGATTCAGGTGAAAAGGATTTAGTACTCGTAAAAAGTTTAGAGGAGTCAAAGTTATATCGCATGTTTCAAGGCGACATTCACTGCGAGGTTTTTGACCATGAATAAAATGACATTTGTCCTCATTTCAGTATTGGTGATGATTTCCAATGTAACAAGTGCAAAAGAACTACAATACTTCGATAAAAAAATTAACTTTTGGGATGAGCCGTCGAAAAAGGGCGTTGAAAAGACTGAGACGTCTACTGTGAAAGGCACTGAGAAAGAGGGTAATTTCCCTTGGAAGACTTATCTTGATCCAAAAAATAAAGAGTTCTTCAGAGAAGGAGATTATACACCTCCCGAACCATTTATGGAAGTTGCTCGCAACCCAACAGATGAAAATATTAAGCAATGGTTTGAGCTTATGAAAAAGAAAAATGAATTACAAACAAACCTTCAAGTTCGTATGCAGGAGTATATGGCAAAAAATAATACTGTAAATGTTCAACCCCAAGTTGCAGTAACCAAAATACCTGAAAAAGATTCAGAAATAAAAATTGATCCATCGAGATTTCGATTGAGAATGTACTTTGAATCGACATGCCCACATTGCAAGCGAATGTTTCAGGTCTTAAAAAAGCTACAAGACGAAGGTTTTCAAATCGAAGGTTTACAAGTTGATTCCGGCCCTGTTCCAGAGGTTGAAAAAATTGTTCCAATTGTCAGAGCTGATCCTGAAGATTTAAAAAAGCATGGAATTAAAGGAGTTCCATTCTTATTGGTGGCTGATACCAAGAAAAAATCTCTTTTGCCGCCCATCGAAGGCTATCATGATCTAGAAGAAATTTTGCGCTTACTAAAAGCCGCAAGTCGCATTTAAAAAAGCGGTCACTACTACTAAAGGGCCAAAAAATTTTAAAATCTAAGAAGTCTCTCCACCAAAAAAGGCGAGCGGACTTCGAGCACGAACAGGAGATTCCCTATGCTCGGAGAACGTCTTTTTATATGTGGATCAGTGATTCACGGATCGCAGATTTCAAGTCCGAATCCAAAAAAGAATGAAGAGTGGTTTCTTTTCATTCTTATTACTACATTACTTTTAATCTGTTTTGCGCATGTAAATGTTTTTGCTGCGACAAAGATTCCAGGTGCCGATGCTAGCGATAAACTTGAAGCTGCTGGAACATTACTTAGGATCGTTGATTCAGTTCTCTTTTCTTGGGGAGCAAGAATTTTCGCGGGGCTTTGCGTAATGTCTGCAGGCTGGAATTTGAAAGAACAACGCTTTGGAATTGCCGTTCTTTGTATCGTCGCAGCTCTCGTACTTGGTACAGCACCAACTTGGGTAAAGAATATTTTTGATATTGGCGGCGGTGGCGGCGTTTTCTCTGGAGTTTCTCAAAGTCAGGAGTTTTTGCGTGCGTAAGCAAGAACTTTTAAAAGCTAAATACTCGTCTCTTGTGAGCCAGACCATCGACTCTCCGATTATGGTTTTTGACATTTGGGAGTTATCCGACGTGTTCATAGCCCTCTTTATCATTCTTGTCTTTGGGGTGCTCTTTTACTCATGGGGAACGATGTTCACTCTGCTGGCTTTGTGCTTAGGGTTTGGTCCCGTGGTTAAGAAGAAATATCCAAAGGGCATCTTCTTTCACTGGCCTTATATGAAGCTCCGCATGGAACTTCCAGGGCTTGCAAATCCAAAGGCAAATGAACGGCGTTTCTCTGATTAAGAAAGGAAAGAAAATGCAAACAACAAATCAACAGGAGGACTTATGGAAAATGAAAACGAAGAAGGACAAACAAAGCGTTATGAAAGAAAACCAAATTTCAACACTCGTGCAAAGCTATCTCAGGACGGTCGGTACTGGATTATTGAACGCATTGAAACATGGATTCTCCCTCGTAAGTACCTGGATGTTATTGCTCAAAATCATGGCACTCAAAAAAATCAGTCCCAAGATGCGACCTCTGATGCAAAACCTAAAAAGAAAGGCAAACGAGATGCTAACGGCAATGGATAAAGGAATTGAAGCGGCTCAAGTCGCAAGTCCTCCAGTCGGTGTGTATAAAGGTGTGGATCTTCGTATCTTACCAAAGTATGTGGCGTTTAAATCCGCGATGATTAAACAACGCCTCACACTTCAATATGTACTTGCTATTCACCTTGCAGCATTTGCCTTACATTTTACACTTTCAAGATTTGAAATTCACGGTCTTGAAACAAAGCTTCGGGAGAAGGAATACATTCTAGCTCCTGGAGTTATGGATTTTACAACAGCCTCTCCGCAGTCAGTGTCTGACACCTATGTTGTGAATGCTGCTTTAAGCTTTTTAGGAATGCTTGGAAATGTAAACGCTGCAAATATTGATGAGCAATATAAGCGGCTTTCCACATTTATGTCCCCAGAACTTCAAATTCAATTTGAAGAAGAGGCCAGAGAATGGCGTGAAGCCGTTAAGTCAGAAAACATTTCGGAAATTTTAAAAATCACAGATCGCGAGGTTGTGGCGACGGGAGAGGGTTTTTATAAGGTCACGGCTATGGCGCAAAGAGAGCGTTACTCAAATAGCGAAAGCCTTGGGCATGTGGATGAAGTGATCGAAATGTTGATGAGGCTCGTCCCGCCCGTGAAAGGCAAAGAATGGTATCTCGAAATTACGAATTTAAAACGTGGACGAGCTGATGGGTTTAAATCTAACGCCAATGGAGGACAAACAAATGGTCGATAAAAAAAATAATGCTGATTTGGATTATGAACTTAATTTCGAGGCCGAAAGTTTAATGAGCCTCTCTAAAAATTTTAAATTTATTGTAGCTCTTGGGCTTTATGTAATTTTATTTCTAGTCTTGGGTTTTTTACTTATTACTCAGAAAGCGGAAGCTAAGGTCATTGTGTACGGTAATACCGCAGAACAGATTCGCATTGTTTATGGCGGTCCTACTATTTTTCGCTTTCAAAAAGCCGTTCAGACAATTACTGGAGCGGGTAGATTTTCAATCAAACCCGCAAATGCGAACGATCCAAGTTATACGGTCCTTGCCGTTACTCCACACTTTACGAACGGGGTTAACGACGTACTTTTCTTTCTGACCGACAAATCAGTGGTTAGAACAAAAATCGTCGTAAGCCCTAGTGATCCAGCAGCAGATAGTTATTATGACTTTAAATCTCGTGAGTCAGGGGATGTGGGGGAGACCGAAAACGCACCTCCAATTACCGAAGTCGAGTTATTAAAAGCATTAGTCAGAGATGACACTGTCGCTGGATATAAAATTCATAAAGTAGCGCAGATTTTTCCTTCCAAAAATTCAGATGCAAAAGCAGAGCTAATTCGTATTTATAGGGGCACTCCTTTTAACGGTTACGTCTTTAAGCTGACAAATACCAGTTGGAAAAAGAATGTTGAAGTGGATGTGAGGCATATTGCTGTCGGAGAGCCCAACCTTGCCATCCTCTCGCAAAGCGATGAGACAACGCTTTATCCAAAAGGCAAAGGACCTGACTCAACCCTCATCAGAGTCGTTGCAAAAAATACTGCTTCAAGCAGCGACGTGATCCTCGCTATGGAGTCGGATGAAAAGGCCTCCGACTCCAAGAAAGGTGAATAAAATTATGAGTACAGAAAATATTTTTTCTCAGATTCGTGCCTTCGATTGGAAGAAGCACGAACTAAGACTGAGAGAGCTGATTCAAAAAAAACCTGTCCTCGTCGGTTTATCAGTAGTTGGCCTCTTATTGATTGTGAATTTAATTGGCATGGGTAGTGAAAAAGAAAGTCGCCTTATGGAGCGCGGAACTACCGTGAGCTTTCAAAATGGTCGCATCCTAAATGACCGCGAAAGTACATTCTACTATGGAAAAGAGCGCCTTCTTTCGCAAAAAGCGCAAGCCATGTTTGAAGGACAGAGCAAACTTGAAGCTCGTCTTACCGAGCTTGAAAAGAAACTTCAAGAGGCAAGTGCAGGACAAGCACTTCAAAATTCTGGCAAATCGGATATTGGGCCAAGTTTACCCGTTCAGAATATTGGGATTGCTCCAGGCAACGAGGCCTTGCCAGTTACGCAAACACCGATTCAGCTTTATGGCGCACCACTTGAAGATGTTACTCACCTGCCTAAGCGCAGAGGTGGAGGGGGCAAAATTAAAGGCCCTGATCTAATTGCGTTTCCGGTAAAGAATGAAACGAAATCCGAGGGCGTAGTTCTCCCATCAGGCAGCTATGTAAAGGCAAAGATTCTGACGGGTGTGGATGTTCCTGAAGGAAAAACCTATCCTGTACTTATGGTTCTAGATTTTTCTTACGTTGCTCCGAACGATCATAAAATTGATCTTTCTGGGTGCTTTATGATTGCAAAAGCCGAGGGGGATCTATCAACCGAGCGTGTGCAAATGCAGGCTACAAAAATGAGTTGCGTATCAAAAAAAGGGAAAATGTTTGAGCGCGAAGTGAATGGTTTTATCGCTGACGATAAAGACGGATCTTTTGCCATGAAAGGACAAGTTAACTCAAAGCAAGGACGAGTGGCTGCAATGGCCTTTATTGCGGGGGTTGTTGAAGGTGTTGGCAAAGCTGTTCAGGCGGCACAAACAACTCAAAGTACCAATGCTCTTGGCGGTAGTTCCTCGATACTTACAGGTGACACAGGAAAATACGCAGTCGCTGGAGGCGCGTCGAACGCCGCAGGAATGGTTGCTCAGTGGTATTTACAGCAAGCCCAAAACTTAGCACCGACAGTTGCCATAGGATCTGGGCGCGATGTGTGGATCGTTATGAAAGATAAAGTTAATTTACCAGAGGAATTTTTTAAAAAAGAAAGGAAGGCTCAAGATGAAGGTATTTACTCTTATTTCACTCGCGTGCTTGAGTAGTCTATTTTTAGGATGCGCAAGCCAAAACACAAAGTCTCTTCTAGAAGAGCGTGCAGGTTATCATTTCACACCCCCACCAATGGGAATGAACGGAAGTGGTGGTGTAAAATATGTACCAACTCGTGTGCCCGAACAAGTGATCGTTGCTTGGCTCCACGCAAAGGAACTTCCATCAAAGGATTATTTCTGGGGCTCATGGCTTTCTATCGTTGTTGCGCCTGAAACTTGGGAAATGAAAAAAGTATCAGTGCCAAAGAACGAGAAAAAGCAAATGAAACGCACACCAGAGCGCCCAACACTGGCTCCTCCGAAAATAAAACGATCTTAGCCAAATAATATTTTTCGAGGCTCTATCACTACAAAAGAGCCTTTCTTAGTTTAGAAAAACAAAACCAAATCCCTCTACCAAATTCAGGCGAGCGGAAGACTTAAGAAAGGTCTTTTCCTATGCTTGGATTTAAAAACACGTCCGATGAACTTATTGAATCTACCCTTGCTAGCCGAACTAAATTTGTAAAAGCCCTATTTGAACGGCCAGATTCATTTGCAAAAATTCTTCCCTATGAAGAATACCTAAATGAAGCCGGAATGTTTGTTCTTAAAGATGGTTCTTTAGGCGCGGTCTTTGAACTTGACCTTATCGAGCATGAGGCGCTTGAAGCAAACCGCATTGTTGAAATGGTTGAGGGGCTAAAATCCTGGTTCTTATTACCAGAGAAATGCACTTTGCAGCTCGTTTTCGACCAAGCGCATATTCCCGCTCGTGATCCAATCTGGAAATTTGAAACAAGTGGATTTAATAATCCCCACCCGATCTCAAAGGCGATCTACGAAGCAAGATTAGAGACTTTAAAAAGTTTTTGCGAAGGGAAAAATCGACTCTCACCGATGAAGCGTAGAGCCCTTCTTTCGATTCGATATTTTCCAGATCAGGCCACTAAAAAAACAATTTTGCATCTCATGGAGCGTGGAGAAGGTCTTCTTTTTGATTCGATGAATGAAATGACTATGGAGGTTTCTGAATTCTCTCAAATTTTGGCGCAATTCATTGATAGCTCAAAAGTACCTCTCAATCGAATCGGTGGACCAGAGCTTGTGGACTTTCTTCGTCGATTTTTCAATCCTAGAGAGTATCTTGAGCGCGAATTTGCACCGTTTAACCCACATATTTCCATTTCTGAGCAAATTGTCTATGCAGGCATTAAAGGTGACTTTGAAGGACTAGAGCGTGAAGGATTAAAAACTCGAACGATTACACTTAAAACAAGTCCTAGAAGAGTTGTCCCAGGAGGAATGGCAAATTTCCTTACACTGAATTTCCCATTCAGACTTTCGCTTAATTTTAGTTTTCCAAAGCCAACAAAAATTAAAAGCTACTTCGATACGAAGGAGTTCTTTCTTCAAAATAGCCCGAGTGCTAAGGCCCGTAGGCAACAACAGGAGTTAAAAGAAATCCAAGAGCGTCTTGCTCATGATGAACGATGTTTATTCATGACTTTCAGTGTGATTGTCGAAGGTGAAACCGAAGAGATTCTCAACCAAAGAACACGGGCAATAACTAGCGTTTTTCATAACGACTTAGAATGTGAAGTCATCAAAGAAGAAATGATCGGCTTTGGATTATGTCTCAATAGTCTTCCGCTTTTCTACACACCATCAGCAGATCATTCGAGTCAAAGATTTGTTCGCATCATGAATAAGGATGCGGCAAAACTTCTTCCGGTTTTTGACTCTTATAAAGGGATGGATAATCCCATGCAAATTTACCTATCAAGAGAAAATAATCTTGTTCGTTTTTCTTGTGCTGCAAATTCAATTTCAAATCACATTGCAATTTTAGGAGATACAGGATCAGGAAAAAGTAAGTTTGCCCTTGATTGTCTTCAGTCCATAAAATTAAAAAATCGGGAGCAGGAACCGATAGCGTTCGTAGTCGACAAACGCACGAGTTGCGAAGCTTTATGTGAACAATTCGATGGAGACCTAAGTGTCTTTGATCCGAATAAGGACATGCCATTTTCATCGTTTCGCGGAGCTTTTGACGACACGAAAGTTCAGTTCCTAACAAAGCTGATTCTAACAGCGGTAAAACTGACCAGCACATCTTTTGAAATGGAAAGTCATCATTTGGCAATTGTTTCCCGCGCATTAAAAGAAGCTTACCTGCGAAGAGCCAGAGAGCGCGGAGTTATTTATATGGATGGCGTTCTTGTCGAGGCAGATTCGACAAACGAAGTTTCTGTTTCAATGGATGACGTAATTGCATCAATGTCAGGTCTCACGGCAGAAAGTGATTTTGAATCGTTAAAAGATAAAATTGATGATTTAATTACAAGGCTCATGCCTTTTTACGGTGATGGGGTGTATGCGACTTTCTTTCGCGGACAAGCCCAACCTAAAAAGTCAGCACCGAAACTTCTTTATGCTTACGACCTTGAGGCACTCGATACCGATGAAACTTTAAAAATTCTTATGAGCATGTGTGTAATTCAGGAAATCATGACAATGATGGCAAGGCCCGAAAATCTTAGGCGCGGTGGTGTCCTTTACATCGAAGAACTCGGCTGCCTTGGACGAGACAACCCAATTGTCGGTGATTTCGTGGTGGAAGCAGCAGAGCGCATGAGAAAAATGGGGTTTTTTCTAATCGGCGTTGCACCTAACCCTCGAATATTTTTTGAAACCGAGGCTGGGAAAGCTGTCTGGGGAGCTGCTGACCATTTCTTTTTTCTAAAAATGAGTCCTGATAACGTGGACTATCTGGCAACGCATTCTTCGCTTTTAAAATCAGCTCCTCTTGAAATTTTAGGAAGTCTTGAAACAAAGCCCAATGAGTATGCCGAAGTCTTCTATACAGATAAGGCCGGAACCCATCAGGGAGCGTTTAGATATATCCAGTCGAATCTTGATCGCATCTCTTCCGTTAACAGCGAGCGTGATAGGGAGGCACTAAAAACTGCGGCTTCATAAATTTAATTTTCACCGTTTAAGAGTTGTCCAGGTGCAAACAAATTTTAAAGGAGCTCAGTAATGCGAATTATTTTATTTTCAATGAATGTTCTATTTATATCCCACTTGGCCTTTGCTCAAAACTCTGATTTTAGTTACCGAAATCAAAGTGAGTTTAAGTCGAGTGACTATCTATTTCAGAGACAGGGACTAAAAAAAGATCCGGTTTTCGACGAGTACCGAACCGTAGACCTGGGATTAAATCTTGGGGTCGGCTCTGATTGTGGACGTGTTGATTTTAGAAGCACACTACAGGCAAGTCTTAAAAACATTCTCGATAGTCGCTATTTTGGCGACATGGGAAAAGACATTATGGCGGCATCTCCCATGCTTCTTGCCTGTTACTTTAGCCCAACATGGTGTGCGATTCTAAAGCACTCGCAAATCAATGCGAACTTCATGTCACAGATGCGTTTGAATCAATGTTCGCTTATGGATAAGTACACAGATTCGCGTGTGCAAGAGTTTTATGAAGAGCGCCAGTCTTGTGTTCATAGAGAAATTGATAAAAATGGTGGGAACATCGAGGCCGCAATGCAAGCCTGTAATTCCAGCCGCATGTGGGATACGGACATTGCAAACTGGTCAGGGTCTAAGTACGGAGAAAAAAGTAAGTCAAATAAACTCATCGAAAGCTCTGCGCGCTGGGCAGGTTTCGATAACCCTGAAGCATCTACTACGGTAAAGCTTGTGAAAAATCTCGTCGGCGATACGGTGATCTCTCGCGGGAAAGTCTCTGTTGAATATGGTGACAAGCCTTTCGGAATTACGCCACGCACACATCTTGCTGGAATTGAACGTGATGTTAAAGAAAAGCTTTGCATAGGATTTTTACGAAAGATCGACGATGCGGGTGCTGGGCAAGCTAACGCTATTGTTCGTGGAGCTGACCTTGAATCCATTATGGGGGTGAAGGACCAATCTCTTCTAGATCGGCAAACCCTTCGTAACCTTTCGGTCATGCCTTATAGAAGCCGCTCTCTTTACTGTCAGCGTTTAGCAAGTTCTATTGCAGTTGCAAGATTTTCTGAAGACATGAATCGCTCGCTCGATGTTTTAGCTCTGGCTTCGCAGAATCCGAACTTGCCTGAGAGTCGAAAAAAAGAAATCGAAAATAAGCGCGATACATTGAAACAAGCGGTGCAGACGACTCTTGATCTTCAGCGGGAAAGAAATACTCCACTTAACGAAGTGGTATCGCAGATTAACCAAGAGGGCGAAAGCGTTCACCTGGGCTTATCCCGCGAAAGACTCGTTCAAGATCAAACAGAATTGGAATCGCAATCGGCAAAGAGTCATTTCTTTGACTGCTCGGATGGCGTGTTATGCGACGAGAATGGTGGTGGAAGATGATGAATATTTTCCCTCAACGACTTGGAGAAATCTGCCTCAGTAATAATTTCAGATGGGTTTTGGATGGAGTGGAAATTACTCATTTGTCGCATCTAGAAGCTCGGATTGGAGGTCATTGGATTTATGGAACTGTAATTGAACATAAAGCACACCTCTATTGGTCATCATGGGAAGACTGCGTAGTTATAAACATCAGCCTTGGTATCAAAGCGCGCTGGTCGGACAGAAAATAAGGAGGAGAATTATGTTTTCAAACACCGCGTATGAGGCCCTCTATCAAATTCTGGGGCTTGAGCTACATTCAAAATTCATTGAGTTAATTACAGGCGAGTCCTTCTTTAAAGGCCTCGTCCTTTTCATTTTCGGAACAATGTTTTTCTTTGCGATTCTGAAATTCATCTCGCGCTACATCCCCGGCTCACTAGTTGATAGACGTCACATACCACTTTCAAAATTTATCAAGATAATCGCATGTCTTTTTCTTGGGCTCGCGATACTGAGAGTCGGTAGTAACGCTAAGGTGACTGACTATCAGGGGAAAAACTGGTCAGACAATCCTTACATCCAAGGTCGATTTCACGGAGTTGAAAATCAGTACAAAGTGAGTTTTGTCTTTGAAGTTATCAGCCATACAGCAGAAGAGTTAACGGGTCTTTTATCGAGAGTAATTGACGGCGTTTTTGCTAAAGGTAACTCCCAGCTTACGGCTCCAAACTTATTCTATAAGTCGATTATGTACGCTGGGATTTCAACGATTGATGATCCAAAACTCCGCGATCAACTCCAGTTTTATTCAGAAGAATGCTTTTCTAAAGTGCTTCCCTCGGTGGACCAATACAAGAAACAAGCTGCCGTTGATAACTTCTTTATTGCAGGACAAAAGATTGACCACGAACTATCTGATGTAACGCTTGATCTTGGGAACGGGCAAAAGACAAACTGTCTTGAGGTTAAAGAGTCCACGGTTCAGAAACTCAATCAATATGCTTCGAGAAAGACGAATGGTGTTTCTGACCGTGTATCCTCTGCCGCTCTTTATAGTGGCGAATTAGATCCCGCCTATTACAAAAACTATACAGCTTCAATGGCGCTCGTAAATTATTATGCGGATCAAACTGAAGGACGCCTAGGAATTCAAAAAGGTGCGGAATTGCCTCGCACTGCGGGTAACGTATTCCAGGTTATGGGTCGTTTTTTGGGATGGGATGGAATGCTTGGTTCTGTTGGCCGAAGAGACTTGCAGGGCGCTTCGGAAGCCGCCCAACGCTCACAAGAATTCAGTGAACACTTAGCTCGCGCTCCGCATGTCGCAGGGTTCGTTCGCATGATCCTCATTGCAATTTTTCCCTGGCTTATGTTTTTCGTAGTAGCTGGGCGCTGGAAAGTTTTGCTTGTTTGGTTCTGGATTTACTTTTCAGTCCTGTTGTGGACACCTCTGTGGACACTCCTCTATCACATTATGCTAGGGATTGCGATGTCGAGCGAAGTGATGGAATCCTTTGGTCAGATGTCAGACGGCATTTCACTTTACGCTGCGGCTCTAGTGAATCATCGAATCTATTATATGTTTTCGATCTACGCATGGGTGCAGCTTTTGGTTGCAACTCTCACCACTGGCTCCGCTTTTATGTTCATAAAACCGATGCTTGGTGAAAGCACTTCAGAGTCGAGTCCAGAGTTTATCGGCACCGCAATGGGAGGCGCTGGTACGGTTGTCGATGCAGCATCAGCTAAAGGCGCACTCGGTGTCGCCAAGGCGGTTCTATGAACCGCCTGTGTATTTTCAGCGCGACACGGAACGGGTTGCGCTTAGGGGTGTGGGGACAAAGTCCTCACTTTTTTTCGGGTGTTGGGTACCAACCCCCTATCTTGCCTACGAACCAAAATGCCCAAAATACAAGCAATCAAAGATTAACAATAACCAAAGGAGAAACATGAACAAAACAAAATTTAATAAGGAGACATACATGGTTTTAAAACGAATTCCGCTACTTCTAATTTCTGTAGGCATCTTCGGTCAGTTCGTACTCACGGGGTGCGCTAGCGTGAATCAAAAGGAAGAATCTATTGAGTCGATTCTTGCGAAAGAAAATGCACTTATCGAAAAAGTAAAGTTAGAGCGAGCGCAACCGCAAATTACCGAAGCCTTGTCAGCAAACGAAAGTTTGCAAAAAGCCGAGGTGCATCTGTCACTAAGTCTTGAGGAAATCCTTAAGGCAAACGAAACCATCACAATTAAATTGCTAAAACAAAACCAAAAGGAGGTACGAGGTGGGAAAAGTGAAAGACCTAACAATTGATGCTGGCGAAGAAGTGATGCAAGCCGTAGGCGAGCTAAGTGCTACTGCGAAGGATGCGGCAAAAGCCGCAACTGAGATGGACTTAGATCACGAAGAAGTTCAAGGATGGCTCACTACAATCTTCAAAGCGCTTCTTGGTGCATTTAAATAATGTCCTGCTAAGAGCGAAAATCCGACCCATTAAGGGAGGATGAGCGACACAAAAAGAAATGAGACCTACAACTTTCTGCGGTCTCCATATCAACAGATAAGGAGATATAAATGGACCAAAACACTTCAGCTTTCAAAAGAAAAAGATTGGCTTCTTCGCATGTAAGGTTTTCCGAAAAGGAACTCGAAATCATTCAAAAAATGCAACAAGCCACAGGACACTCAATTCCCGATCTTTTAAAGAAAGCACTCTTTAGAAGAGTGGATCTTGTGCGACCTCTTCTAGCAAAAGAAGATGTCGAAAAGATCATGGTGGAACTTCGTCGCCAAGGAAACAACATCAATCAAATTACAAAACAGATCAACTCCGGTCTTATGAATGGATGGAGTCAGTCTTTCAATAGTTTGGTTCGTGCTTACATGGATATTCGACATATCATTTCTGAAAATTCAATAAAGGCGATTGCTAATGCCAATCGTTAAGCTAGAGCCAGTAAAGAACCTTGAGAAATACGATATGTACACTCTCAAGGATCGAGGGGTTGAAATTAACGAAACCGGACCCGAGGGACTGGACGGCGAAATGCCGTCCAGCATCCGAGATGAACACGCACGGTTAAATAATAAGAGAGTGCAGCACCTCGCTTTTACAATCTATCAATCATGGCATCCGAAAGAGAGTAGTATGTTTCCCGTTGAGAAATACAATCAAATGGGCCGAGAGCTGGCAGAAAAATTTGCCCCAGGACACCTTGCCTGGGTAACAACTCACACAGACAAGGATCACATTCATAATCATATTACAATTTGCTCGATACATTCCGAAACTGGAAAAGCATTAGATAGGAAGAGAGATGACTTCAAAAGACTTCACTCAATCAACAACGAAATTGCAAAAGAAAATGGGCTTTCTTTAAATCTCCCACGAGTTAACAAAGCAAATGCGAAGCTTCCACCGGAGATTTATAAGTTGATTGCAAAAGGTAAAAACTCTTGGGTGCTTGATATGGTTCAAAAGATCGACTTTGCGAGATCCGCGAGTACCTCTTTTGATGAATATACAGGGCAACTAAAAGCTTTAGGTGTTGGCGTCCGTGTTGAAAATAAAAACATCACCTATTTGTACGGCGACAATAAAAAAAGAGGAAAAAACTTAGGAAAATTTTTCGATAAAGAAGGACTTATAAAAACCTTTAAGGAGAACGATGAAAATTTCGCAAAAACACCAGGAATTCGAGAACAAATTCGATCCGATATTGGAGCAGCCTACAATGGGAAAGGACATCTTGTGGGAACTCCAAGCAATCTACTACTTGAATCAGCAAGCCATCCAAGACTCGGAAAAAAGGATTACGGAAAGTTTACAAAAATTGAGCGTTCTAACGCTCGGAATGATTTGCCTGCAATTTTTGATGAGCGCGGGGGTGCTCTCTTTCAAGAAATGAAGCGTGCTCAGAAAGTGAGTATTTTAGAATACTGCGCTCAGAACAAAATTAAAACAAAAGTGAACGCCAAGGGCGAAACAGTTTTAAGCGGTAGAGACTTTGTAGTGCTTAAGGACCATGAGTGGACCAATACGAAAAATAGAACGAACGGTACAATAATTGACTTCGTGGCAATTCACCATGAGGTCAATTATTTGCATGCAGTTGCAAAAATCAATCAGAACCCACGACTTCTTATTTTAGAACAAGCAATGGGGGAACAAAAGCGCGGATTTCAGTCGTTCTATATTCCAAAGCCAAAAGCAGCAATGCCCGAAATGAGAAAAAAATCTTTAAGAAAGCTTTTAGAATCTCATGGCTACGGAAACGATGCCGCAGATGTGCTTTTTAAAAATAAAAATGTGCATGTTGGCGCAAATGGCAGAGTTTTACTTATGAATGAAAAGGAAGACTCCGCAATGGAGTTTTGCGAAGAATCAAATGGTAAATGGGAACAAAAGCGACATGGAAAACCAACAGGAGCATTTCTTGAACAGATAAGCAGTTCGAAGCAAATGCTGGTTTTTCGAAACCCTTTTGATTTTGCGCTCTTTAATGCAAGCGGCGCAGTTCGTAATTTCAGCGGTGCAAATATTTTCGTGATGTTTGACGAAAATTCGCACCGCAGACTTGATGAGGTTTTGGCATTAAATCCACACATTCAAAGTGTCCACATGGCGCACTCAGGAAATCTTAAAGAACATGAAAGGAGTAAGACTCATGACATGAATAAACGATTTAACCCGTTTGACATTCAAATTAAGGAGCTTTCTTTAAGCGACGCAAGCAAAGCGCGTGGTCGCGGTCCAGATATTAGCATGTAAAGTTTTAGTCTACGAACGCATGTTCGAGACGCATCAAAATTTAAACTCTCTTCCTACCACCACCAGGCGGACGAGTTTTCACAAATGGAGAAATCTATTCATGGAAACATCCGAAGCTAAAAATGTAACAAAACCAAAAGTAAAAAAATCCAATTCTTCTGCGATTCGTGTCGCAATTGATACACGAAAAAAGCTACTTTCTGAGCTTGCGAAAATTAACAAAAAACAATTCGGAAAACGCGTCAAAGTCGATGCGCTACTGCTTAAGCTTCTATCCAAAATCACGACAGAAGATGTCGCGCAACTGCAAGAGGCCAGCCTCACCGGACGTGACCGCATGGAGCAGAGCTATCGTGCTTACTGCACGAAGCACGGCCAAATCACAATGGACGAATATTTAGCGCATCTTCTCAAATTAGGGGGCGACAAAACCGACCGCGAAAACGCAGCAATTTCATAGAGGAAATGCTGCGTTTTTCATTCTAAAAATAATGTCCGTTTTTAATCAATTTTCTTGAAAAATATCGAAGGAGAAAGTAGTTTATGGACAGTAAAAAACTATCTGATTCTAAGCACGAAAACTTAGAATCAGATTCACAGCTCTTTGACATTCAATCGCCTTGGTTATCTACGAAAGACGCTGCCGCGTATTTGCGAAAATTTCGCAAAAAAGACGGAAAACCTTCTGATGGAGCAATTCGCACAGCTATTTGGAGAGGCTTTTTAAAAGCCCGCAAATGGAAGCGAAGACTGTTTATCAGAAGAGATGAATTAGATCTTTTACTTGAACGCTCTCTCCTTACAGGAGAGGCATAAAATGAATGTATCTAGTTATGAAAAAGACGGCCAAATTTTTTGGCAGTCTTATGTCAATATCGTTTCAAAGAAGAATCGAAAGATTCGAGAGCAAAAACGAGTTACCGGACTTAAAACCAAAGAAGAAGCGGAAAAAACTTTTAATCGTGAGTATCAGCACGCTTGTCTCAGACTTGCCCGACGTGAAAACGAGGGGCTAACCTGGGAAGAAGTTGTGGAAAAGTGGGAACTTCATTATAGAGTTTTTCCCTCGCAGAAGCTAAAGCCAGACACTATTAGAGATTATGTAGCGAGAGCTAATAATTGGACAAAGTTCTGGCTAAAGAAACCCGCATCTTCACTTGGGTTTGCTGACGGTTTTGAGGTTTTCAGCCTCGCTCGAAGTGAAGCTGCCAGCATCAATCTTCAGTACCAAATAAAAATTGCGATTAAAGCAATTTATACTTGGGGCATTGAGTATGGACACATTGTCGGAAAAGACAAAACTCCTGTCGATGCAATTGAACTGGAAAGAAAGCCCGCTTGCACTATCCCCGAAATCCTGACCAGAGATGAAGTGATTACGCTACTTGAGCGTTCAGAGCAAAAAGAGCACCCGTGGCATCCCGTATGGACTGTTGGTCTTTATACTGGAATGCGCGCAGGTGAGCTTCGAGGTCTTCGCTTAGAAGACATCGACCTTGTTCCCCGCGAAGTGGCATTGACACTTGATAAGTCCAGCGACGTAAAGAAGAATTACGGACTTATTAGAGTTCACCGTGCCTGGAGTCAGCGAGAGAAAAAGTTTGGCGACACAAAAAGCGGATACTGGAGAACGGTTCCGGTTTCTAGTGAGCTTTACTGGTTCTTACAAGAGTATTTGCCGACTCTCAGTTGGGGTAAGGATGAGCACGGGACTCTGGTGTTTAAAGATTTCCATGAGCTTAAGCGAGGTATGCAAGCAAAGGTTCTTCGGACCTTCTGTGTTACTGAGGGCTTAAAGTCCATTAAGTTTCACACGCTGAGAGCCTGTTTTGCGACCCACTTAATCCAAGCAGGAGTACCTGCCACAACGGTCATGAAGATCGGTGGATGGAAGGATCTGGAGACGATGCAGATTTACATACGCATGGCCGGAATTGACGAAGCCGGAGCTACAGAAAAGCTCAGTTTTAAATCGAAAGCCGTGAGTATAGAGAAGAATTTACCTGACAATGTGGTCAGTTTGTTCGGATAGAGTTAAGTAATTGTGAATGCTATTATAGCATGGCGGATTCTTTAAGTAGTGGAAACCAGGCGTTTGAAGGAGAATCCGCCACTCACATTCCGGATATCACGTATACCCGGATCCCTGAATACTAGATATCTGGAATGGAACAATCGAACCCAGTAGGTTCGGCGAGCCCATTACTTCCGCTTTTCCCAGCCAGGCTTCATAGCCCTGAACTTCGAAGCTGAAAGCTCTGGAGTTATACGAGTTTCGAAAAGAAATTCTTTAAGATCTTTTGCTTTACCACCCGCATTGTTAAGCCAAGTAATACCATCTTCTTCAGTAAGAAACACAGGGCAGCGATCATGACCGGTATTCTCTACGAATGGCGGAGGATCATAAGTTATAATCGAAAAGCTCGGTATAACTTCACCCGTCTCTTTGTTGACCCATTCATCAAATACACCCGCTGCATACATTACATCGCCTGATGCTTTACTGAAGGCGACCATATTCCCAGCGAATTCACCTGAATAAATGGGCTCAATGAAATCGGTTAATGGCACTAAACAGTGGTTTTTTAAGAAAACAGTTTTCCACGTCGGCTTTTCATCAATAGTTTCAAGTCGCGCATTATGAGTCGCAAATTTAACTTTTGGTTCTTTCGACCAATGTGGCAAAAGCGAGAACCGCATTTCCGTTATCTTTGGCTTTGGTTCATTGGCAATGATAACGGGCGCCTTACGGTGTGGAACGATTAAAACACCACTGTAAGCTGACAGATCAAGATCCGTTTGGAACTTAATCAATACTTGTTCAGGCTTGCTGGTATTGAATAGGAAACTTGCGCACATTTAATATTAACAATACTTAATAACAAATCACTGCTTTTTCTTCAGGAGTGATCGCCAAGCTTGGATCTGGTTGGAACGCTTGAATCTTGGCTTTTTCGTTTGTTGGACCTGGCTCTGCTAAAGAGTTATAAAGATTTACTTTATCCCAATTGCGAATCGCTGTTGCATCATCGATGCCACAAAACTGCTTGAGAACCATTTGTGAAATGGTGCTGGATGCATGCACACCATAATAGCAATGCAAATAAATCGGGCCTAATTGACCATTGGCTTTAATGATTTTGTAAATCTCTTGCATCAATGCCGCAACTTTAGGTCCACCATTCGAAGTCGCAGTGGCTTGACCAATTTGAGTGTATTGAAAGCCATTACATGCCGAGGTCGCCGGAGTGTAAACCGAATACGCTCGAGAAAATCCATGTCCACACAACTGATTCTGGTATTGCGATGAAAGCGACTGGCGCTTCACATCTGAACCACCAAAATAATAAACGCCTCGTAACACGGCTTTAGGACGAGTTTCACCAACCGCCAACGAAGATTTCGAATTGATCATCGTCGCATTTGTCGCATTTCCATATAAGCTTTGAAAGAAATCCGCTTGTGCCGACAAACTATCGAAAGTGCGCGCCTGTAACGGCTGAATCAACAATACCAATGCTAAATAAATAAAACCTTTCATCTTGTTCTCCTTCTTTAAATTATTTCTTTTTCAATTTTTCGTATGCATTTTTCGCAACTGTTAAATAATCGTCAACAGCCGCCTCAATCGCTTTATGAAATGCTTTTGGGTCACGATTGATCTCAGCCAAGTACGCCGCACTTTGCTTTTGTCGACCGTGAGCCAGTCCCAAAAGATTTGCATCATAAATCGCCAAAGAATTGGCCGTTTTAAATTCGTCTTTTAATTCATCAATCATCGAAAATTTTTTCTGACGCTTCCAAAACAAACCATGTCCCTTAATCTCTATCAAAGAATACTCCGAAGTATCAAACTTTGGCCAAAAGGTCTCATACACACCCATCAACCATTGTTCTAGAGCCGGTTGTTGTTGGTAATACGTCAATCCGGATGTTTCCCAGGGCTTCAACTCCATAATGTGGCGAAAGCCATCTTTTTCTTCTACCAAACACCAAAGTCGAATGCCCTCACTGCCACCACGTTCACGAGGACGAATCGCCACATCGACCAATTTCATTCCGGGAAACTGAGCCGCGATAGCCGATCTTGGAATGTCTCCTCGATCCGCTTCAAGCTTATCTTGCTCTAACAAGAAGCCTTTTGAATTCGTGTGCTTTTGAACATAACCAACAGCCAAAGCATCATATTCTGCGACTGGCATATCTAAAAATTCTTGGATTTCTTTTTCTGGCCTAACACTTTCACCACTGAGACCTAAAACATAGGCTTCCTCAAGGTCTCCTTTTTTCACTTTCGGGTGGCTCGCTTCAACAGTCACAACATAACGAGCAAAATCAATAGCAAAAGGACCAAACCCCGCATCATCAAAATCAATATTCACGAATCTCATTTGTCGTGATCCATTCTGTGAACGCAATGGAATTGGAGCAAAATTTCCCATATGCGGGTCGCCCGCAACGAACCCTTGAAACTTTAAATAGGGTTTCAACGCTGATGAATTTGCTCGGCCCTTCATATAAGACCAATAATGAACGGCGTTACTTCGAATAAACTGCGAAATATTTTTTGAAACTTCTGCCTGACGAAATTCAGGAGATGCAACGGCGGATTGTAATGGCAAAAACACCAACAATAGCGCCAGTATGCCAGAGGCAAAGAATGATTTCATATTAGTTTCCATCACAAGACACTTGCGCTTCTGTCGGCTCACCCTTCAAGAATCGAGAAGGCGTCAAATCAAAGCGAAGTAGGTTCGCCCGGCAATTCTTTTCTAGAATTTCAGCAACCAAAATCGAATTCTTCGCAATCATATTAAATAATCCAGGCGCCATCGCATAACCTTTCAATTGAGTGGCAATTGGACCATTGGTTTTAAAATCTCGAGCCAAATCCATTAATTTTTTATATTGGCCCCCATTGAGATGACGAAGACCTTCAACCGCGCCCGATTGCTTTGAAAAGTTGGCTGCTGGCACCGTCGCACTGGCATCATTGTCATTTAATTGTGTGCGCTGTAGAAGTACGGGGTTGTACGCTTTAATCTCTTCAGGAACCGCAATACTTTGCATATTCGCTCGGGGAACTTTCGACTTTACTTTTTTGTGCATCACCTGGCCATCTTGAACCCAGTACCATTCCCAAACATAATCAACATTACCCACTCGATCTTGTTGCGAAAAAATATAATCTAAGATCACAATCTCGCTGAGCTCTCGCATCCAAAACACCATTTGAGCCGCAGGATAAGGAGCTCCGGCAATCGCTTCATTCAATGGTTTCGGGTTGCGGAGTGCAGTAAAAGCTGGAGTTGTTTGAAATTCTTTATACTGAGGCGCGCCCCAACCGGCCTTACGTTGGCTGTTGATTTCTGCTCCGTAGCGCTCGCCCTTATTGTTCAACATGGATCCGTAAAACTGCATTCGATCTTTGGTTAATACATCATCTGGCGGATTGTAAGCTGATGGATTCGTAACTGTGCGCTTTAAGATTTCCCACGCAGTTCTATTCATCTGACTTTGTCCGCGCGCCTGAACCATCACCCGATTAAAGAACACATCTTTATCAATCGTGCGATAAACTGCAACCGGCACATCTACCAAAGTGTCGAGGTAACGAGAAAATTGATAATACAGAAGTGACGAAATTGATGTTGTTCCACTTGTTCCGCTCTGCCACATGGTGGTTTTGAATTTTGCAACTTTATCGCCGTCACCATTTTCACACTGACTTTTTTCATATTCCGCAGCACTCATTTTCAATTCTGATATATCGTATATCTTTATTGCTGCACTCGTACTGTTATTCTTTGGGCATATAGCCATGTTTCCTGCATAGAAATCAACAGCGCAAAGCTCTTTTTCCTTCTCTAAATCCTTCTTCGAAAGCTCTGCACCCGGCAAAGGTGGAAGTGTCACACACTCTTCGATTCTTCCATTCGGAGATTGATAGGTTTTTGTTTCCGCAATGGCCTGTGATGCGGCGAGTACCAAAAAAATAAATAGAAAACGATTCATTTCTTCTCTCCTGAAGGTAAGGGGTGGCAAACCTATAGTCCGGTAGCGTTAAGTCGTCTATATGACTATGTTTTTATGAATTCTTTTCGTGTATTAATGTAAAAAGTGTCTCATTCAATTTGGCAAGGACGGATAGATCAGTTTTGAAACTGCAGACCGACCTGAATCTCGTTGTCTAACTTAAAAATTGGCACCAGATTTCCAGATTGAAGAGCTGACATGAAATCAATTTGCGTCTCTGCAAGAATTTCGTTCTCAAGATACCACGGTGTGACTCTCTTTAAGAGCACTCGAACTTCTAGTTTATTTTCCTTCATATAATTCGCCATACGCTTCAAGGTACTCTTGGAGAGATTGCTCAAGTAAATTTCGCGTAATAATAAACCCAATCGGTCGGAAATAAATCCAACCGTTGTTGTAGCCTCGTGAAAGCAAAATCGGCTCGAACGGCCCTTTACACAAATACGTACATTTAAAGAATATTTTTCTGCTTGAATTTTTTGAGTTTCAAACGAAAAAACCAATCGTGTATGTTCATTTGCGGAAAACTGCTCTTCTAGCACAGCAATCGATTCTAGGATTTCTCGGGTATAGACTTCACCCTGAGGCGAGATAGCTCCACCAACACCAGGTAAGGAATGACTGAGCGTCGAGCCAAAATAGTCTGCCGTCGCATTTAACGAAGTGAACAGCAGAATAATAATGCTCAAGAAACGCATTCGAACTCCTAATCAGGTTCAAATAGCGAACTTGCTTCACTAAATCAATATTCACTTAGGGGCATTGTAAAGGCTCCATTGTTGACTAGTGAATCAACTATGGAGCGACGATCAATCTGGAATTGGAACCGGACTCGGCGCCGGAGATGGATTTGGTGTCGGAGCCGGGCTTGGACTTGGACTCGGTGCCGGCGCTGGTGCCGGTGACGGAGCCGGGCTTGGATCCGGAGTCGGAGCAGGAGCTGGCGAAGGTGATGGCGCCGGACTTGGATCTGGCGGTGGCAGTGGGCACGCATTTAGACTGCCACAAGTAACAGTAACCGAACCACAGTTGTCTTGGATTGGAATTGACGAACATTCAACCGGCGGAGTGCGACCAAACTTCTTATGGCTCGATGTGATTCCATAATTGGGCCCACTGCTGTACCAATAGCGTGGCGCGGGACAATCATCATAACAACACTGGTTACCATTGCCTTTAAATAGCCTTTGTATATACGGAGCCATTTTCACATCGGTCTTGCATGCCTGAGATCCATGATCGCAACAAGGTGTCTGCACATTCACGCCATTCACACACGAAGTTGCCGTTCGCAGTGTTTTCGTCGGCAATGAAGAATCTTTGTAATAGTAGCAACTGATCGGATTGGATTTCGAAACCATAGGACAACAACTTGGTAGATAAGAGCCTTCCAGTTTTGGACAAAAGAAATCGAGGCGCGAACGCGATACCACATTTTCCGGACAATCAGGGAAATCCGCATAGGCCGCAGTTAAGAATCCAAAAAATATCGGAATTAGAAGTATGCGCATCATGGCTCTATCTCACCTAATTTTTGAAAATCTGTAAACGTAAAATTAAAATCAAGCGATTGCGATTGAGTTGAAGTTGGCAACTGGACCTTCTTAATTAACAAATACATCTTTGCATTGGCTGTAGACCCCAGGCGAGGTCGTGTTTTTAAATTGACGAAAATCAGATTTTCATCGGCTTGATGATTAAAATCACTATCCGCATCTGTTAAATATGCAAGATTATGGACGAGAGGTACATTTTCAATTGCGACATCCCACATGTCACCTGCGCAAGCTAATGTTGGCGGTAATTTACTTTTCTGAACTTTCACAAGGTATTCTTCAGGCACATATTGATCTGGCTGTCGTGGATTCGTACCTCTCTCGATCTCCGTCATATTTGGGACAACATCCTGATCCAAGTCGGCTGTTGAATCGCGAACATTCGGAAACGTGCCAGCCATAATTTCAAAATAATCCGCAATCCCATCTTTATCTGTGTCTAAGCCTTGATTCGGATGTGCATAAAATGTATTGAGCTGAAGAGCCTCAATATCACAACTGTTCAACCCAAAATCCATAAGTACACTTGAGCATGTCAACTGTAAGCCATGACATTCAGCCGAGTAATCCACTTGATGACAGATACTATCTAATACTTTTCCAGAAGATCTACGTTGCAACGAATTCGTACCAATCTCGACTTCTTGCATATCATCAATACCATCACCATCCGAATCGGCTAGTAGTCTCGAATCTACGACTTTTGCATTGATATTTCGTACAATTAAAGTTTCCAATACTTCGTTGGCCGGTAAACAGATCCGTGCTGTTGCCGTCGCGAACGCGCTGGCGTAGGACGATTGCTCTACACGCGATATCTTCGTCTGATTTCCACAATTTTGAAAAGCCAACGGCAAAATCACGGCTGAAAGCATTAACAGTAAGATTCTAAAATTAAAATATTTCATGGCATGACCTCGCCCAATTTTTCAAAATCAATTGGCCAAAGTACCGATCGATCTAAGGACACCGCGATCGTATCCCCAATTTTATTGTATCTTGAATGCACAAGACCACCATAAAACTGCACACCCTCATTGGCGGAATTCAAAGGATTTTGCCTGTAGAACACAAGATAGACATTTTCGCCACGAGCGTGATTGAGAGTCACCGGTTGAGCAGCTGTTACCGTCTGATTATCGAGACCCGGCAAAGTTGTGGCCTCTAATCTCCATGCCCCATAGCTACAAGCATTTGTTTGTTGTCTATTAATGTATTCTACCGTGTATTCCGGACGTTCTTGCGTAAACTGCAGACTATCCGATTTTGCAACTTCAGTGTTCTCTAAGATTTCTTGTTTGTTTGTTCGACCATCACCATCTGGATCGGCCAACATATCTGCAAGGCCTGGATCCGTGCCACGCAAAATTTCAATAATATCTGGCATACCGTCTTTATCTGTATCTACACCAGGACTCAGGTGAGGATAAAGTTTATCGATCCTTAGAATCTTCAAATCACATTCTGAAACACCAAGAGCATTCGGGGTACCCGAGCAAGTGAATGTATTGCGCATAGTCAGGCATTCTGAAAAAGTTCCGATGCGGCGACAAACTCCGTCTAAAACACCATTCACTTGTGAACGAGGATTCACTGGGTTTGAACCTAAGGCCTCTTCTTCTCGATCGCTTAAACCATCCATGTCACTATCTGGCTCTAGTACTCCATTCACTCTTTTCACCGTTAAATTGACTAAGCTTAAAACTTCCGGCCGAAATTCCAATGCCGATTGAGTTTGAGCAATTGCACAAAGTGGATTGCGTCCATTTCCTAATTCATCTTTTAATAAACCTAAAATTGTGGGTTCATAAGTTCCACCTGCGCGCGCAATCTGCCCCATATATTTATTGATCACCTGCTGATGACTGTCGGATGTGTTCGCAGGAGATTTATAGTAAATGGCATGATAGCGCATCCCCTTGTTGAGACCGAGTGCCGCCTGCATTGTGTAACTTACAGGCTCAATAATTCCTTGTAGGTAGCACTCTTCATAGCGAGGATCGGTCGGGCTATAACCTTTTGACTCACAACCCACATCATACAAACTTTTAAATCTTATATCACCTGCACTCGCATCTTTTGGCTGGCCATCAGATAAAAAGATCACTTCATAGTTGTGAGCTGAATTCGCAGCTCCTTTTGCTAGATCATTCACTACTATATTACGTACACAATTGAGCGCTTGCGAATAACTGGTGTTTCCCATGATACCCTGATAACCACCGTAGTATGGCTTTCCGTCATATTCTGCCCAGTAAGCCTTATCTTGTTCCTGAAGCGCTATGAGCTGATTCAAATCTGCAGTCGCTTGACCAGGTGTCGAGAACTGCCCGTCACATTGAAAGTTTAGACCTTGGCTTGTATTGACAATGCGCCCAGCTCCATTGGAAAACGCCACAATCGCATATTGATTTGCAGAACCACCGGCACATGTGCTCATAAAGTTTTTTACAATTTCAAAACGGTCACCAGCAACATCGGAACCCATGGCGCCCGTAAAGTATCCTGTGACAGGTGCTTTGCCACCAATGTTCGAAAGACTCATATCTAATACGAATACAAACTTTGTCGACTGAACATCAAGTGGTTCACTTACAGGGCAAACTGTTGCAGAGAAAGACGCATTTGAGCTGGCCATCGTCACAACTTTCTCTACTGGACGTAAACGCACCTCACTGCAATTCTGAAAAACCGCAATAACTAGAATTAGAATAGAAACGATGAGAACACTTCTCACATTCCACTCCCCAAATTGCGATCCATCACACGCATTTGTTCAAACCGAGAAAGATCGATTTGCATCGACATCTTCAACATTGAATCATCAAAAGGCAGTTCTAAAATCTGCCAAGTGACTCGTTCTGGTTCACGCGGGTCAATCGTACGCAAGAGTCCCATCATTACATTTTGCTTATGTCCGCTTGAAGATTTAATTAAGCGATGTGCGGGATGAATCAAAACGTTTTCTCTATTTGCTCCATTGCCAACCAGGCGAGATAAAAATAAATCTCCTTGGCTAGCCTGATTCACCGGCGTAACCCGTGCAACAGGAAGTCCATTGAGTTGCACATTAAACTCATCCACGGACACATCGCCAATTTGAGGATCTTGTACAGTTTTTTGTCCCAAGAAATCCACATCTATATCTACTTTGAAGCCTTTGCCCTGCTTTCGTGGGTCCACATTTGCAGGAACACCCGCAGCAAAGTGAATCAAGTTGGAAAGACCATCACCATTCGAATCTAACGTGCTATCGTCCCGCATAGGATTAAAACCATAAATCCACTCTAAGGAATCGGGTATCGAATCGCCGTCTGTATCGAAATCATATGGATCTGTACCCAGTGCTTGCTCTTCGCATTCATTTAATGAATCACCATCGGAATCCAATGTAGGATCACAGCTTTTCGCATCAAAAAGTGCTTTACAATAAAGACCAAAAGTTGAATTTGCCATGAAGCTATCCAAACACGCACCATTTGTTCTTGTTTTTGTTGGATCTGTATGTGCTATCGCTTCATCAGCATCGCTCAAACCATCACCATCCGAATCGACAACCATCTCTCCTTTTAAATCAATACGAACATTTGGATTTAAAATATACAAATGTGTCAGCTTGAAAGTCGACATGGAGTCCGCAGGTGCAACAAGTTCGTAAGGAGGAGTTGGACCTTCAATCTTCCAATTTTTGAAGCGAATACCTCTTGCACCAAATGTATTTGTAAGTGTTGAAAAAATATTGATTTCACCAGTATCCTCGGCCCGAGCAGCTGTGTGGGCTGGGTTTACATGCATGAATTGGGTATTAAAATAGCCACCTCCATAATATCTTGGCAGACCTATTAATGCCGAAATTTTCACGTCTAATGCACCCGTTGTATTGGCGTCTGCATCACCCCAGCTGATTTTCATTTGATCATAAAGTTTCGCACAGTCAGATGAGGCCACAGCGCACGCACTGCCGACGCAAGTGCAACCACCCCACATGTTTTGCACTTTTTGAAAATGAGAGAGCAGAGGGGTGATATGACCATCTCCGAACCAGAATAGGTCATAATTTGTTCCCGTCAACAGTCCGTCGAAAGCTAAATTTTGATAATCTAAATTAATTGGTTGAAAAATTTCAGCAAGAACTTCGCCCGCCGATGTCGGTCCCATTTTTGTTTCTAACAATGAACTTCCGTTGGCCAGATCATTCAACCATCGAACCACGACTGGCATTAAAGCTTTTTCGTATTCCGCATTTTGAATATCTTCGAGATAACCTTTAAGCCCACTCATATTTCCAATGGCCTGATCTATGCGTGGATCATTCACAGATACAAATTCTTTTGGCAGAGGATAGTCTTTCAATAGTCTTTTAAAAGGTAGCCCGCCTGATATCGGCCAAATCAGAACTTTCACATTTTGCTCAACAGCGTTTGGCGTTCGACTACGCAAATCGGCAATCCACTTTCTGACGACAGACAAACGCCATTTGCTTGGATCGGCGCCTTTGTAGGTGGCATGATTGACTTGCAATGACCAATTTGTTGATGATGGACGATGAATTTGCATCACGCCCGCCGGCAAAGTGGGATCTACAAAACAATCGCGCGGTATACCGCGATGATCGTATATATTTGCGTTTGGATCTCCCTTACCTGGATTCGGATCCCAGGCTGGAAAATACCCAGTAAAGCCATGCACAGAATCACTTACGTCGACATCGAATGGGCAAGGCCCCTGCACCATTGAATCTGACATATCGATCAACATAACAAAGCGCTTGATCACGGGATAGTTCGTCGGTGGTTTTAACTGTAGAGGATAATTTGTTGAAGAAAACTGGCCAATGCCTCCAGGGTCCTTTAGACGAACTTCGCTACAATTCTGGAAAACGGCAAATAGTGACGTTGCAACAAATAGAACAAGGATTGCTTTTAAAAAAGCAGATCCATTTTTAGCGTTTACACCTATGACCTTCAACGTACTTTTCACATCTACTTTATCGGCCAAAAGTAGGGATAAAATGAGACATTTTCCGTCTTTTTTTGTGTCAAAAGTGTCTCACGCTGAGACGTCTATTTCTTCTTTTGCGTTTCAATTGTTTTTAAATAGCGTTTCGTTGCTTCTGGTAAGTGATGCCACATACGAACAGATAAATACAGCCCGGCCGCCGTAAATGGGAGCAAGAAAATAGGCCAAAAGATCCAATCAAAACCCGTTAAATACCCGAGGCTGATCGATTGAATCCCACTACCCAAATAGACAAAACCATCGGTAATTCCTGACGCCGTCGCGGTTGCTTTTCTGCCACCAAAATCTGCAGCGGCAGTACCAGACATAAGCGAATGTACTCCAATCACCGCCATAGAAATAATTAAACAGCAAATACCAACAACAATCGGTTGAGATTTTAGAAAAATAATCATCACAATCGTCGTCAAAACCATTATTCCATTCATGAGAGCTGCCGCAGGTCCACGTCGAGAATTAAAAATTTTATCTGAAATCAAACCACCAGAAAATCCACCAATGATTCCAGCAAAACAAAGCAATAAGCCCCAATGCTTTAAGAAAAATTCAGCTCCTGTTTGTTCAACTTCTTTTGCAAAAATAAAATACCACTGAATAATTCCATTTCGCATGACTCCAGAAGTCAGCTCCACAAAAGAGATCATCAGAAGCACAGGGTGAGTAAAAATTCGATGCAACAATTGCTTAATCGTGAACTCNAACTCTTTGTCCATTTCTCCTGAGGACGCATCGTGAGTATCAAAATCTTCAAAGTTGGCTTGTTTAGGAGTGTCTTTGATCAAGATCATATCGATCAATGCCCAGATAATAAGAATAAATGAAGGTATAAAAAACACGAGCCAAGTGGCATCGGTTTTACCCATATCCACAGCAAACAAAACCGAGAACGTTCGATGTAAAATTGAATCGGCATTGCCATGAACTTTTGAAGCGTCAACAATCGCCTGGCCCCAATCAAAAGCGAAATACACACCGAACGAAATTAATGTTCCAAAGATCGCACCAAAAACTCCGCGTTCACGCACATGAAACCAATAGGCTTTCACCTTAATAATCGAAACCGCTCCATAACTTTGAAAAAACATATTCATTGAATAAAGAATCGCAAAGGTCACTGTTAAATTCACATGCAGGCGATCGTGCAAAAATAAATAAGTCACAATACCCATGGCGATATTCGCTATACATGCGCCAAGTGCTGCAATAATAATTCCGCGCTTACCACCAATTTTATCGACCAATGGCCCATTCAATAAAAATGAAAGTCCATACACAATGGTTCCCGCACCAAAAATAATTCCGAAATCCTCTTTGCTCATCATTGTGCCCAAGGCATTTTTCGAAACGTTCAAATTGTAGCGAGCCATATAGAGAAAGGCGTAGGTCATACCCAACGGAAACCAATTCAGAAATCGACGAAACAAAAACTTTTTACTATGACCTAAAGAGTTTTGATTGAAATACAGCAAAATCACCACGGACAATGTGATGGTCACAAGTATTAAATCCATGAATACTCCTTAGCTTTTCAGTCTTTAGTTTCCCCCGGATCTTTATCTACATCTCAACCCGCGTCAACAGCGCTTTTTCTTTGCCCATAAATTGGCGCTCAATGCATATTGCTTGGTGTGTTATTGGGAGGAAATGATATGAAAGCTCTAGTTCAGGCCACTCTAATCGTATTTGGTTTTACATCATTAGCTTATGCACTACCCGAGGCGAATGTCTCTTCATCGCAAATGACTATTGATGAGGTGATTGAATATTCTCAACCCTTGGATCAACGATTTAAATTATTTTTAGGCCTTGGACTTGGCTACACAGACAATAGTGATGACCTCTACACTGAGGGATATCCAAAGCAATTTAAAGTCGATGGCTCCTACTACACAGAAACCTACCCCTTTGTTTTCGATTTAAGCCTTGGGATGTCGAATCAAAGCTTTACCAAATCCAATAAGTCCAACGCCGCAGGCTTCGTCTTTGAAGCAGCAAGTCGTTTCCGCTTTGACCATGGGTATCAGGCCGGTGCTGTACTTCACTCTCTTATGAATCAAGGTGATAACTTCCAGGCCAATGGCAATAATGCCGTCTTTCTTGGCGTACAAGCCTTAAAAGAATTTTTAGCTTTTGATAACCGCTACACGATTCGACTGGGTGCTAAATTGATGACAGACACGAACATCCCCGGGGAAATCGTCAATGTCGGGATGCTGGAAGCGGCAATTGGTTTTCCACTTTTTGCCACAACAACAGTGTTGGAAACTACAGAACATTTAAGTGATCGCGACAGAGAACTGGTTTCTCCAAGGGCCATCGATACTGCCAAAAAAGATCTACACCGAAGCACAATGATTTTCGATTTAAACTCAGTGAAGGAAAAACACAGCACGTTCACACAACACCTACATCGCACACTTCAAAATAATCCACATTTATATGGTCGCGTGGAGAAGGTGGGTAATGAATTGGTGTTTCACGATGTTACAAACAAAGTTGCTCTTCAAGAATTACTGAAGTCCGTTCAGTAGCCGGAGATGTGATGACAGTCCTTTCAAAACGGGATTTTGTTTTCGTATTGCTGGCTGGAATCTTTGTAACCAATGCCATTATCGGCGAATTGATTGGTGGAAAATTAATCCAACTAGGCCCCTTCACAATGAGTGTCGGCGTGATACCCTGGCCTGTCGTTTTTTTAACAACAGATCTCATTAATGAGTTCTTCGGACGCCAAGGTGTACGCCGCCTCTCCTTTATTACGGCAGGTCTCATCATTTATACTTTTATTATTTTATACTTCGCGATGATTGTTCCAACTGCTTCATTCTCTCCGGTAACGGATGAGCAGTTTCGTGCAGTTTTTGGGCAATCCATGTGGATTATCGTCGCTAGCCTTCTTGCATTTCTGTTGAGTCAGTTGATTGATGTTTCTATTTTTTGGGCTGTCCGTGATCGAACAGGTCACCAGATGTTATGGCTAAGAACAACGGGTTCAACGATTATTTCGCAGCTGATCGATACCTTCGTCATCATTGGCATTGCCTTTTGGTTACCTGGAAAAATCAATTCTTCTGAATTTTTAAGTCTCGCCTCAACTAATTACGGATATAAATTAGTTTTAGCCTTAGCTTTAACGCCACTTATTTATGGCGCGCACTCTTTAATACATTTGTTCTTAGGCAATAGCCTCGCCGAAAAGGCCATTGAAGAAGCTGTCCACAAAAGCAATCTTGAATCATGAAGCCACGCATTCTACATATTAAAATTGAAGAGGATATCCCCTCAGCAAAAAAATGGCTTTTTCAAAAAATAAAACTGATTGAAGCTCAAGAGCTTTTAAATATTTTTCGCCTTGGCGCCTTATACGTCGATGATAAACGTGTGACTGACGATTTGGCTTTAAAACCGGGGCAGGTTCTACGCTTACATCTTGATCCAAAACGTTATGCCGTGAGCAAAATTAATTGGACGAAACGAATCGTGTACGAAGATAGCGATTTTTTAGTGATCAATAAGCCGGCTGGTGTTCCTGTTCACGCGACATTAGATAATTGTCGAGAGAATGTTTTATTTCAACTGAACGAATGTTTAGGGGAAGAAATTTTGCTGACTCACCGACTTGATGTTTCAACGGGTGGACTTATGGTTTATGCCAAGACTAAAAAATTTCAAGCTTGGTTTAACAAACAAATCGCCGCAAAAAAAATTCGCAAAGTTTATCGTGCGCTGACCATTGCAGCCCCGACGCGCGGGCAACATGTACATTACATGAATGATATTCCAAAACTTCCAAAAGAAGTGTCGCGCAAACAAGAAGACGGATGGCTTTACTGTGCATTAGATATTTTAGACGTCATACCTCTGGCTGCGGATCGGTATGATTTGAAAATTGAATTATTAACTGGTCGAACCCATCAAATTCGAGCCCAATTAAATGACCTTGGATGTGGGTTGATTGAGGACAACCTCTACCCACTTTCGGAGCCACGCCGAGATCCCCCAATGCATTTGCCCTTAATGTCTTTTGAATTGGGTTTTGATGGTTTAGAAAAGCCCCACTCTTTCACTTTAACAGAAAAAGACTGGCAGCTATATCGCCGTCCATTTTTAAAACATCACTAAATTTTCTATTCTGGATTCTCTTTTGGCTTAATTAAAATAGAAAGCACAATTGATGTGACAAGGACGCCTAAGATAAATCCCAATGACCAGGTAATTGGAAAATGTCCGCCGTAGAGATATTCAAGCAATGTCATTTTAAGACCGACGAAAATCAAAATCACGCCAAGTCCATATTTTAAGAATCGGAATAGGTCCATGACTCCGGCAATTAAAAAATAAAGTGAGCGCAACCCTAAGATAGCAAAGACATTTGAAGTAAAAACAATCATTGGCTCTTTGGTGAGACCAAAAATAGCTGGTACAGAATCGACAGCGAAAATGACGTCACTGACTTCGACCACAGCCAAGCAAACCAAAAGTGGTGTGGCATGTAAAACACCATTGATCCGAGTAAAAAAATCGTGGCCATGAAATTTTGGACTAATCGGAATTAATTTTTTAAGTACACGAATGGCTATATTTTTTTCTGGTTCGATTTCATTTTCATTATTAAAAAATAATTTCACTCCGGTGAAGAGGAGAATCGCGCCAAAAAACCAAACCACCCATGAGTAGGCCATCAAGACGGATCCCAAGCTAATAAAAACAGCTCTGAAAAATAATGCACCTAAAATTCCAAAAAATAGCACGCGATGCTGATATTGTGGCGGCACTGCAAAAAACTTAAAGATCACAATAAATACAAACAGGTTATCAACAGATAATGATTGCTCCATCACATAGCCGCCCAAAAACTCGAGGGCCAATCTTGAAGCTGTCACTTGATCAAACTTATTTAAACAATATTGGTAAAACCCGTAATTGAATGCGAGCGCTAAAATCAACCACGTTATGGTCCAACCAAGGGCCTCACGAAATGGCACGACATGATCTTTACGGTGAAAGACACCCAAATCCAAGGCAAGGAAGAATAAAACCATGACGATAAAGCCAAGGTAAAACCACCAGTATTCTGCAATTGGAAATAAAACGTCCATAAGGGGAAAAGTCGCCGTATTTATGAGAGCTGTCAACCCTTTAGCCTATGGATCAACTTGTCAAATTCGCCATTCTCGAGGCGCGCCAATGTTTCCACATAGAATTCAGGCTCTAGCATCTGTGTACGATCCATTAAGGTTTCTGCCGTATCACGCTCGTAAACCGGGATTTTCACCTGATTTAAGATGGGCCCTTCATCAAATTTTTCCGTTACAAAGTGTAAGGTCGCACCAGACTGTGTTTCCTTCGCTTTCACAATGGCTTTAAAAACTTGTGCACCATACATGCCCGGCCCACCATATTGGGGCAGTAAACTGGGGTGTAAATTTAAAATTTTCCAAGCATACTTTGCGACGACATCAGGACTTAAAATTTTTAAAAATCCTGCTAATAAAATCCAATCCGGCTGCCAGACCTCAAGTTGCTGAATGAGCTTTTCGCCCCACTCTTTCGGTGTTTGCATCTTTTCCCAAGATATAATGTGTGCAGGTACGGCAAGAGCTCGAGCCTTGTCGATAGCACCACAGGGTCGATTACTCACCAAGCCGACGACTTGTGCTCGCAATTTCCCATCTAAGCTGGCCTTAGCAATTGCCTCAAAATTGCGTCCCTGCCCTGAAGCAAGGACCACAAGACGTAATGGAAGTTTTTTCATACCTGACTTATCGCTCCACACCCGCCGGATCATATTCTGAGTCTGCATCAACCCTCAAGTCGTATCTAGCCATGGCATATGAATTGCTCAGGTGGCTGATTATGAAATCAAATATTTATTTCGCTTTTGCTGTTGTTGGTGCCCTTTCCCTATCTGCTTGTGGTGGCTTTAAGACAAATCGTCTGAAAATTGCCCGCCAAGGTGGTGCTAGCCAAGCGCAACAGAAGGAAATGGCCAGCTTCCAAGCGCGTGGTGGCTGTTTGAACCTCGAAGCCGTCGTTGATTTCTATAAAAAGTCAAATGAGTCGAGTCTTGCACGAATCAGCGTTCGCGATATCATCGTCGGCAAAGAGGCTTCATCAACTTTGTTACCTGCTTTATTAAAAGCCCGTCCACTTGAAATTCAAATTGATCCAGCTTCCGTATTAGGCGGACGCTTTCCACTTCAAGTTGTTACACAAGTCGATTGCACGTCCGTTGAAATGATGGATGAAAGTGGAAAAGTTCAAACGTTTCAAATTTTAAAAAACCGCAATGTATCCTCAAGTCATGTTCGCCCGGAGCCCAAACGAGCACGTCCAAGCGATAAATCACGTCAAAAGCCGTCACCAATAGCACAAAAAACTCCCTTGAAATCCATCTCGCAGAAAGAACTCAGTGATTACTCGCCAAACACTTTATTACTACTTGGTGCGAGCGGCGAAAAATGGATTTACCGATTTAATATTAATAATAAAAGTTTAGAAATTCGCTTTTATCAAACATTGCGCGACGTGAAAGGCTGTGCCAGCTTGTCCGGAGCACGGGTACAAGAAATTTACGATGTTGTTCTATTAAGCGATAAGGCTGATGCTGTTCGCGTGTCTGATGATATCTTGAGTGCTTTAAAAACTTTAGGCGTTGCGGTTCCAGAAAAGCCGGCCGAAAAAACTACAGCCACAAAAGCACAACAACAAAACCGTCGCAAGACTAGCCAAGAGCTGCAAAAGTCTTTCAAGCAATTAACGACGGATCAATACATTTACATCTCGAAACAATTATCATCAGATAAGATCAAAGCACCAGCTTGCGGTAATAATTAGAACCCACATGGGTTCTAATTGTCGCCCCACCAATCAAAAAAACCATTTTGCGCTAAAAACAAAATCACCATTTTCCAAATCACGAGACCCACAAAAAAGCGGATAATATAGGGCCTAGCTTCTTTTAAAATTGCGTTTAATTTTTTCTCTTCAATTTCAACCGCTTCGAGATCTTTTTCTTCCCAATCAAATTTGGGTGCAGAACCCAAGTGCGTTTTATAACCCCAAAATTCATTATGATAAAAATCTTCTACGGTTTTTTGCCAGGCCTCAAGCACATCTGGACGCTGGATCTCGCCCGAGGATTGAAGTAACCGGGCTCTAAATTTTTCCCCGGCCTCTCGCCAAATACATGATTGATCCTCTTGAGAAAAATATCCTTGTGTATTGGTACTAAGATCAATTTTATAACTTTTGATTATTTCGTCAAAGGCTTCGCGTGCACTGTCACTGAAACGAGCCTTTAGCTCATCTCGCTCACTTGTTGTTAAAAACGGCATAGATCGCCTCTAAGAATCAATTAGGCTTTTATAACCTGCTGATCGATGGTACCGAAAATATTTTGCCCTTTGGTTCCCAGCATTTGCATTTTAACCCGATCGCCCACTTTCATAAATGGAGTTTTAATTACTCCTTCATGAATTTTTTCGAGCATACGCTTTTCCGCAATACAACTGCAGCCACGACTCATATCTTCGTTCGAAATCGTTCCTGATCCGATAATAGTTCCAGCTTTTAGATTTCTTGTGCGCGCAGCATGCGCGATTAATTGCCCAAAATGAAAGTGCATTTCACCTGCATCCGCTTTACCAAAGAATTCTCCGTTCAATTGAACATGAAGAGGCAGGTGAATACGACCTTCGCGCCATGTTCCATCTAATTCGTCTTCTGTAACTGCAAATGGTGCAAATGCAGACGAGGGTTTGCTTTGAAAAAAGCCGAAGCCTTGAGCTAGTTCTTCAGGAATAAGCCCACGCAAAGAAACATCATTGATGATTGTGAATAATAAAATATGCTTTAAAGCCTCTTCGGGAGATACACCCATTGGTGTGTCGCTCACGATCACTCCGACTTCGCCTTCGAAATCTGTGCCATGCCCAAAATCCACCTGCGGAATTCCCTCGAGCGGAGCCAGAAAGTCGTCTCCACCGCCTTGATACATCAGCGGAACAGTCAATAGCGTCTCAGGCAAAGGTGCATTACGAGCCATACGCACCAACTTAATATGATGAATAAACGCTGAACCATCGGCCCATTGAAATGATCGTGGCATCGGGGAATGTAACTTGGATTCATCGACTTCAAAACTATTGGCCGCTTTACCTTGATTGAGATCATTATAAATATGCAATAATTTAGGTTTAGTTTCAGACCATCGCTCTATAGCTTCTCGTAAATTGGGCGCAATATGTGTGGCCTTCACCGCCGTTTTGTTATCCCGGCTGACAACGAGGAGTTCCCCGTCCCTTAAGGTCGCATGCTTCAGTGTTCCAAGTTTCATACTCATTTTTTAAACGTATCGCCAGACCTTGTCCAATCGCTGTGCGGCATGTAAAGTCGCTCCATGATCAAGCTTTATAACTACTTCCGCAGTTCTGCCTCTTATCGTGTTCGTATTGCTTTACATATGAAAGGTTTGCCCTTTGAGTATGTGCCGGTTCACTTAGTTAACAATGGCGGCGAGCAGTTTAAGGCTGAATATCAGAATTTGAACCCTATGGGCGAAGTCCCCACACTTGTCCACAATGGACAGGCTTTGTCTCAATCGGTCGCGATTATTGATTACTTAGATAGTTTAAAAACTTTCCCACGCCTATTCCCCTCCGAACCCTATGCCCGCGCACGCGTATTGCAGTTTTGCGAAATTTTTAATTCAGGCATTCAGCCTTATCAAAATTTAAATGTGCATGCATTTTTGGAAAAGCAAATGGGTGTTACTGAAGAAAAGAAAATGCAGTGGACGAAGCATTATATTTCACGCGGTCTTGCGTCCGCCGAAGCCCTGCTAGAAAAAACGGCGGGCACATTTTGTTTTGGTGGTGAGCTCACTGCTGCTGAATGTTTTTTGATTCCACAAATGTTTGCGTCCAGGCGTTTTCAAGTTCCTGTTGAGCAATATCCCAATTTATTACGAATTGAAGCCGCCTGCTTGAAATTGGATGCGTTTAAGAAAGCGCATCCGCAAGCACAAATCGACGCACCCAAAACTTAGTTGTGGATACTATCCTTTTGGGCATTCGCTTATCCCATCTTCTCTAATCGAATAGACACACTCTCAAACGAAAGTGCTCAACTGAGCACAACAGACTTCAGGGCTAATATAGGAGTCCCTATATCGAAATCACTGAATCCCTGACCTCGAAGCGCTGAGTTCAGCATCTTATCCTGAGTGCGTGTGTCTCAACCCCCTCAATCTCAAGAAGATAGCACTTCTCATGCGACTGATTTATAAAAAATTCCAGGGCGACCAATACTCCATCAATACAAGTTATTTAGATTGAAAGCTGCGCCATCTCAGCTGGCATATAGATTGTATAGGGGGCTATATACCGACTTATAAACGATTTTAATGAAGGAGTATTAAATGCGTTTTTCCCTACTGGTTATTGCTCTCGCTTTCTCAAGCAACATCGCCCTCGCTAAAGACGATAAAATCCCATACGTTCCTATGAGTTTTTGCAAAACTTCTGAAAGCGATTTACGTGCAGAATGGGATAAACAGCGCCGCGTTTGCTTTACCGCCAAAGGTAATGCTCAGTCATTAATCGAACTAAAAGGTAAAGTTCACACTTACTTATTAAGTGATATGGGCGAAATCAAACTTCGCGAAAATGGCAAATGGATGAACAACGAATACGTTAGCGCATTAGGTAGTGCCGATGCTTTGAATGAAATTGGATCTTACGACAAATATTATGTGCGCTATATGTCTATTGCAAAACCTGTCAACGGCGTAATGCCTTTTCTCGCCAGCGTATTTTTTAGCTGGGGCCCAGGCACACAAACTATGTACGTATTTGGTGAAATCACTAAAGATGGTGTACGCCTGACTGGGTTCTCGAACGCAGATGGTATTGATGGTGATATTCGTGCAGCCTACAATACAGTTAAAAATTTGTTAGTGATCTTTGATGGAGAGAATCCAAATACTGTTGGTGTGAAGCAAACTCAGGATGAAGATCGCGCTCGCGCACAAGGAGTTAAATCTGTCGTGCAGAAATATCGCTCAACTGTTCAAGGAGAGAAAACAATTAATACTGTTCGCCCGTAAGTTTAATATGTTCTGTTCCCGAACCCGCATGGGTTCGGGATAATACGTTCAGAGAATTGACCCAGGTTTAATCTTCGTACTTATTTGTTATTTTAATGCCGAAACGACTGATAATCTTCTTATCTTTATCTACGACAAAGAACATGGCATCGCGAATATACTTATGAAAATAAATTTGATCCGCAGCAAGTACGTAGTCTTCAACTTTTTTAATTTGCGCTAAAATTTTCTTAGATGTGACGGAAGAATCCTTCTTCTTTTTATATTTTTTTGCCAAAGCTCTTGCTTTGTTAAACAACTGCTTGGCTTCTTTTGGCGTGATTTCTTCCAAAGAATCTTTTGAGTTTTTACCCACCCATTCTTTCTTCAACGCCTCGAAAGATTTGCTAAATGGTTCACGATACTGAAAAGTGGATGCATGGGGACAAATATCATAAACATTTAGATAGCCCGCTGCAGAATCATACCCAATATCTTTCAACTCAAGTTCACATGCTGTTGAAAGCTGCTTCAAAGCCGGCGGAGATTGAATGTTGATATAATACGGAATGGCATGATCTAGCGACTTCGACCAGTTCAATACATAAGTGATTGTTTCTTCATAGTTCTCATCGTATCCATCCATAACGGTGATTTCGATTGTGAGCTGAGGGATCTCCTCTCCTCGCACCTTTACTGGTTGTAATTTGATGATTGTTTTTGCATCAAAATAACAGTTGGGCTCGTCACCGCTACCTGCATTGCATTCGTCCTCACCCTCGAAAACAACACCATTTTTATTTGGCTCGCTGAGTTCGTATTCACCATCATTGCGTTCGACTCGAACCACAAGAGCATTATCTGCATTATACACAACTTCGGCCTTTTGAATTTCCGATTTGCTATTGGTTTTTACCAGTTTGTATTCCCCTCGAATTGCTGCATCTGTGAGTTCATAATTTTTTGCAAAAACTGAGCTTCCGAAAAGAATGAAAGAAAGAAGTAAATAGATTTTCATGAATTCCCCCATTAAGTTGCCTATGAGTAGCAACAATGTAAGGAAAAGAATAAACAAAAGTCGCCACTGAAATACTTGCCAGTGGGCCTTCGGTTTCGCGGTATAATCTTTACAGATAGAATCTAATATTTATTGTGAGCTTCGGTATAGGCATCTGAGTGTTTCAATTTCTTATCAGTAGACACATAGCGCAAGTCTTTCTGTGCGCTGCGCACCTGGAATACTAAGCGAGTGGCCACTCCCAAAATCAAAGTCCCGACAGTTAAATGTAAGACCGTAATCAATGGCGGCGTATAGAAAAGTACGTTCGCAATTCCCACTGCAATTTGTGTGAACAACAAAGCCAGTAAAATATTGGCTGAGTTTCGGACTGTTGCGTTGTCTTGATTAAACCAAGCTAAAATCCAAAACAATAAAACCATCGAAAATACAAAGTATGCACCTAAGCGATGAATAACATGTAAACCGATGATCCCGTTGAATGTCGGAATAAATTGACCTTGGCAAAGTGGGAAGTCGGTACAAACAAGGGCGGCGTAATGGCTTGCCACCAATCCGCCCAATAGAATTTGACCGTAGCAAATCACCGCTAAAAAAATCGCGAATGGCTTTACCCATCCAGCTAAATTTTCGCGAATGGTCTGTGATAAATATTTTGGCCCAACTGCAATTGAATTTTGTGATCCAATCTGCACTTTTTCTGCTTCAGGTTTTATGGATTGATAAATCCAACATGTGATCGCAAACAAACCTGTGCCCAAAGCCAAATGTAAAGTCACAACCTTAGAGTGTAGTTGTAATAAGACGGTCAATCCACCCATCACGATTTGAATGACCAAAAGTAAGAAGGTCATCCAACACAGAACCTTTGTCGTTTTCATCACCTGCTTATTACGCAACAAAGTGGTGTTCATGATCACAATCGCTATTGCAACCAATCCCGCCAGCACCCGATGGATAAATTCAAAATAAACTTGCGGATGATAATCGGGAATCACATCACCAAAGCAAAGCGGCCAATCTGGACACGCAAGCCCCGCGTTCATCGCACGAACAGAGCCACCCAAGGCAATCAAAGCTAAAACCGTTACACATAAAATTTTATAGATTTTTAGAAACTTGGCACTGACCATAAAAACCTCACGTATTTACGAATACGAAAAACCATTTGTCGACCACAGGGGCCGCTAAAAAAACCAACATACTTAAATTCGTCCACAAGAAGAACGGCAGCCAACTTTTGTCACCGCCACCCTCTACGTACTTCCATAATTCCCAAACCAATTTCAAGCACAAAGGGACAACCAGCAGCAAATACAAAACATTGGTTTTTAAAAACCAAGGCGAAGCCATAGCCACGCCTACATATACAAACGAATACAGACCAATTTGAAATAACGTGCGCGGCACTCCCATTTGTGTTGGCAGCACTGGAATTCCTCCACGCGCATAATCTTCTCGATAACGAATCGCCAAACACCAAAAGTGCGGCATTTGCCATAAAAACATAATAAGAAATAGGTAAATGCACTCGGGTGCAAAAATATAATCGTTGTTCACTGAAAAGCCGATGACCACTGGTAAAGCCCCAGGAATCGCACCTGGAACAGCACCAAAAGCCCAACGCCTTTTCCAGATCCATGTGTAAAAACCATTATAAAGAGCAACCGTGAGCAGTGCTATTTCTGCAGTCAATGGCTTCAGTAACCACAACATCCCCAAACCAAATAACAACAGCAAGGTGCCAAGCAATACGACCTGGGAAACAGACATTTTCCCGGATGGAATCGGACGATTTTTTGTTCGCTCCATACGAGCGTCAATTTTCCACTCTTGAGCCTGATTAAGTGCAAAACTTCCCGCACAAACAAAGTACAAACCAATCGCTAGTAAAATAGGCTGATTCCAATCGATCGGCTGGCTGATATTTACACTCATAGCAAAGCCAGCAAAAGCACTGGCTAGAGCGAATAAAATTATCCCTGATTTTGTTAAGGCTAGATAAGCCTTCATTGTTCACCAATCTATTTGGCGAGAGGATCTCTTAGATGCAGACTACAAAGTGCTGGTTTCCCCAACGCGGGTTACGAAATCGCCCCATGCAAAGGCAAATAATAAAACTAAACCAAATACAGCGCTGACTAAAATCGCAACATAGAGTTTATCGTCATACTTCATATGCATAAAGTAGGCAGCAACCAAAAATGCTTTCACAGTGGCAATTGTAATGGCCAAGATAACCGCCAAAGCATGCGGTAAATGAACCTGCGCTGCCGCGACGGTGATGACCGTTAAGACCAGCAAGACTAACAAAATATTTACGTACAACTTCGTTGGTAAGACCTTGTGTTCACCTGAAGCGCCCATGTCTCTCTCCTTACTTAATTAGATACAGCAACGGAAATAAATAAATCCAAATTAAATCGACTAAGTGCCAGAACAATCCAACACCTTCGAGCGGCGTATAATAGTGTGAGTTAAACTCACCTTTACGTGCGCGCAACAACACCCAAAAAATCAAGCCCATACCAATCAAAACGTGTGATCCGTGTAAACCTGTCATTAGGAAGTAGAATGAGAAGTACAAACCTAAGTTTGCATGCTCTGGAGTTGCGTACGTTAATAATGCACCCGGTTTTAAACCAAGGTGAAATTTATGTGTGTACTCGAAGTACTTTACGACCATGAAGATCGCGCCACAAATTAACGTAATGGCCAAGTATTTAACCGCAGCTTTACTGTTGTTCTTTTGAGCCGATTGAATCCCCATCGCCATGGTAAACGAGCTTAACAGAAGAACAACTGTATTGAAGGCACCCAGCTTCCAGTTAAGAAACGAGGCCCCCTCTTCAAACATAGCTGTATAGCGGCCGTGGTAAATCACATAGCCAACAAACAAACCACCGAACATCAAAATCTCAGTTGCTAAGAACAACCAGATTCCAAGTTTAGCCGATTCAAACTCGTGATTCGCATCACGAAAGTGGTGAGCATGGTGGTGTTGGTGAGAAGACATCGTTTTATCTGTACTCATATGGACCTGCTGTGACTACGGGTTGATCATGAAAGTTCTCATGTGGAGGCGGAGAAGCCGCTTTCCACTCTAGAGTTAACGAATTCCAAGGATTAGCTCCGACTTTTTTACCGCGTAACAACCCGTGAATAATCACGAAAAGGCTGAGTAAAAACCCAACACCAATGGTCCACGCGCCAATAGACGAAAGCTTGTTTAATGTTTCATAGGCCGGAAGATAGTCATAATAACGTCGCGGCATTCCCATCGCACCGAGTACGAATTGCGGGAAAAATGTGATGTTAAATCCGCAGAAGATCAGCACAAAAGTGATGCGAGCCCAAGAATCCACAACCACTTTTCCAAACATCTTTGGAAACCAATAATAGATTCCACCCATAATCGCCATCAATGTTCCACCCACCATCACATAGTGAAAGTGTGCAACGACGAAGTAAGTATCGTGAAAGTGTACATCGATCGCGGTTACGGCCAAAATAATCCCTGTAACTCCACCGATTGTGAATAAGAAAATAAATCCAAGTGCATACAACAACGGCGCATCGAAACGTAATGAGCCTTTATATAAAGTCGCTGTCCAGTTAAACACCTTAATCGCAGTCGGAACACCGACTAGCATAGTAATGAAAGAAAAGATCACACCCGCAATTTCAGACTGACCACTCACAAACATATGGTGACCCCAAACAAAGAAGCTCACCGCAGCGATACCGATCGATGAAAAGGCAATGGCTCGATATCCAAAAATCGTTTTTTGCGAAAATGTCGCAATAATTTCGCTGACCACACCCATGGCTGGCAAAATCATGATGTAAACAGCTGGATGCGAATAAAACCAGAAGAAGTGTTGGAACAGGATTGGATCTCCACCTAAAGAGGGATCAAAAATTCCAACGCCAAGTAATTTTTCTGCAACCAATAATAATAAGGTAATCGCAAGAACCGGAGTGGCAAGAACCTGTAAAATCGCCGTTGAATAAAGCGCCCAAACAAACAATGGCATTCGCCAGAAGGTCATTCCTGGTGCACGTAACTTATGTACGGTCACAATAAAGTTTAAACCCGTGAGAATAGAGGAGAATCCAATAACAAAAGCACCTGCAACCAGCCAAATCGTTCCGGCTGCACTGCTTTTAATACTGTACGGAGTATAAAACGTCCAACCGGTATCAGCTCCATGATGAAGAAGCGAATAAAAAGCAATCGCAGCACCAACCATTAAGCAATACCAGCTCAAAAGATTCAGCCGTGGAAATGCCACATCTTTTGCGCCCAACATAATCGGCATAATAAAATTTCCAAGAAACGCGGGAATACCCGGGATGATCACCATGAACACCATGATGGCACCGTGGAAAGTCATAAATTGATTGTATGTTCCCGCATCCACAATATTTTTTCCGGGGCTAAAGAGCTCCCAGCGAATCAACATTGCAAACGCTCCACCGAGGGCGAAAAAGAACATGACCGAAATCATGTACAAAATTCCGATGCGCTTGTGATCAAGAGTTGTCAGCCAAGACCAGAGGCCTTTGCCGTGATTCAAGTAATTGTCTGACTCGTGGTGAGTCCCTGTTGCGTGCGCCATGAGCACTCCTTAGTGTTTCAAAGACTTCAAATATTCAATTAAACCCGCCACTTCCTGTTCAGATAATTGCCCCTGAAATGTAGGCATAAGACCTGGAGGATATGGAGGATTCGCAGCCATAATTTTTGCATTCGGATTCAAGATACTTTCACGAAGATAATTTTCATCACCCACGGATTTTGTACCATCCGTCAATGTATGTTCGTGTCCAAAAGCACCCGCTAAACCCGGGCCAATTTTTCTTTCGGAAGTCGTGTTATGACAAGTCACACATTGTTTCGCCGTGAAGAGCTTTTCGCCAATTTGCAAAAGACTTAAACCCTTATACGGATCATTGGAAAGCCATTCTTCGTACTTCTCTTTAGGCAAAACGTGAACTTTAGCTAACATCGCAGAGTGTCCATCGCCGCAAAACTCTGTACAGAAAATTTGGAAGGTCCCTTCTTTCGTCGCTTCGAACCATACCGATGTATAAATTCCCGGAACTACGTCCTGCTTGATACGGAAAGCAGGAATAAAAAAGCTGTGGAGAACATCTTTAGACGTCATGATCATCTTCACTGGAGTTCCAACAGGCACATAGAATTCACTGGAAGTTTTACGACCCGACTTATACATAAAATCCCAATTCCACTTCTGGGCCATTACGTTCACTTCCAAAGCATTATCTGGGAATGTGCGCATCTTATCAAAAATCCACCAACCCCAAACAAATACGATCATAAAGATCACAAACGGAATAAATGACCATAAGAACTCAAGTATGGTGCTATGAGAAATATATGGAGTTTTTTCCCCTTCTGCTTTACGTCGGTATTTGAAAGCAAACCAAATCAGGCCGCCAATAACCAAAACGCAGGAAATAAAACTCGCAGTCACAAGAAACCCGTACAAGCTATCAAAATAGCCTGCGACCGTCGAAGCCTGTGGTGGCATGTAGTTGCTCTTCATGTTTGCCTTCTCCTCTCTCGTAACCAGGTCGGCACCAAAATCAACGCGAGTGCTAACAACATCACCAGACCCGAAATCCGCATAACGTTGTACGCATATAGCGTATATTTATTTTTTGTTGGATCAAAATGAAAACAGAACAGAATCAATTTATCAACAACACTGCCAATTTTTCCATTCGAAGCTTCAAGCAATGACATACGTACGGTTTTAGGATCGAATTCAATCCCGTACAAATAACGTACTATTTTTCCGCCAGGAGCAACCAAGATCGCCGCAGCCGCATGGGCATACTGTTTTTCTTTTTCATCCCATTTAAACTTAAAACCAACACTATCTGTTAGCTTTTTTACGTTCTCTTCAGTTCCTGTTAAAAAATGCCATCCACTTACTGACTGAGGACGTCCATACTCTGCAACGTAGTTCGCTTTTTTCTTCGCCGCGACCTCAGCAGTCTCTTTGTGATCCATACTGACAGCAACCAGATCAAATTGGTCGCCAACGGTCCACTGCAATTGCTTAAGAGCAGCGGTCACACCATTTAAATGATAATTACAAAGATTCGGACAACTATAATAGACAACTGAAAGCATCACTGGCTTTTGCGCATGAGAAAAGTATTCGCCAATTTTGACTGTACGACCATCGTCTGCAGTAAATTCTAAGTTGGGATCAATATATTCACCCAAATGCTCATCAATTCCAATATCCTTGAGTTCCGCTGGAGTTTCAGCCGCAGGAAGGGGTGGTTTATTTTTAGGATCATACGCTCCCACATGTAATGGCAAAGCCAGGCAGAGAAGCCCGACTGCAAGATGCCAATATGTGCTGTATGTCCTCATGTTGCCTAAACCTTATAAACTACTTCGCTGTCGCCGCAAAAGCGTCTACTTTTGCAGGATCATCTTTGCCTTTATTCTGTGTAATCGACTCAATATATTGTACCAAGGCCCAACGATCAGCTTTTGGTAAATGCCCAAATGCCGCCATTGATGTTCCAGGGAGACCCTTTTCAATTGTTGTATAAAGAGAGATTTTATCTCCACCCTTCAGCCATTTTCCTTCAACCAAGTTACGCGGACGAGGATTCAAAGCTTGGCCCGCAGGTCCATCGCCTTTACCTTCCGGACCATGACAAACAGCGCAGGTGTTTTGGAAAACCACTTTTCCGTGCGCCACCATGTCTGGATTATCAACCCAAGGTTTTTCAATTTTCGAAATGTCCGCGGCAGGTGCAGCACCTTGCGCGACGGCTTGAGTTGCAGCACCAGGCTGTTGCTCAGGAATTTCCTTTAAATTAACACCGTCATAAATAAAGACGACATAAATAAAAAGAGAAATACTGACGACCATCGAGAAGAGGAAGGCTTGAAACCCACCTCGATTGAAAGTATCCGAACTTGGCATGATTAAAAGTTCCAATCTAGGTTGTTGTTAATCTCAAATTTTTAGTACCGAATGTCTGCAAAGTTAGCACCTTTAAAATACGCAGTCACGCGGGCTGAGCAGGACTTCAAGTGAGCGTCGCGACGCATCACATTCCCCAGTACAATCCCAAGACAAAATGTTTTAGTGTGGGTTCATTATGCGAAACTTATTGATGTTAATTCTCATTTCCGTTCTCACTGCCTGTGTGAGCACCCCCTTTCAGCTGAGCGAAAAAATTAAGCCCGGCCAAGAAAAGGCAGATGTGCTGGAAACACTAGGAAACCCCAATCGAACTCGTCGTGTGAAAATGCAAGATCAGTGGGAATATGTTTTTTACAAGAAAGACGAGATGCGCATCTTTATCGTTTATCTTGAGGACAGCAAAGTAACAAAGACGGCTTGGTTGGCCCCAGAAGAAAAAAACCCTTTTGATGATGCAAAAAGCCTCGAAGAGTTCGAACAAAAAGCCCGTGAAAAGCAGCTGAAGAAAAAAAGTAACTTTAAACCTCTCGGCGGAGAGGAAAACGATCCGCAGTGACACTCGAACAATACCTTCACCGCCATCCTAACCAAAAATTAACGTTAGTGGGGCCGCTGTTAACAAAGCCCCAGCCCTTTGAACGAGATCCAGTTGTGTTTGTCGACGGAGGAGTCAAGTTTCGCCTCGGCACCGAAGGATTTTCAGTTGGAGACGGCGACTCTTCCCCGCTGCCATTAAATGAAAAGCTCCCCGCAGAAAAAGATTTTTCTGATTTAGCCTATGTTTTAAAACATGCTGATCAGTATCGCAAAGTCGATGCTTATGGGTTCTGGGGCGAAAGAAAAGATCACGAATTAGCCAATCTTGGAGAGTTTCAACAATTTCTTAAACGTCAGAAACGTGCAGAAATTCATCTTCCGCCACATGCTAAAGGTTATAGTGCTGGCTCTTGGTCACTTCTATTGAACGGATTGTTTAGCTTATTACTTCTAGAGGCCGGCGAAATTCAAATGACCGGTGATATTCAGTACCCTATTTTGAAAAAGCAGATTTTGGCTCCGCTTTCCAGTCTTGGAATCAGCAACCATGCCCATGGCTCGATTCAAATCGAAGCCACAATGCCATTTTTTTTATTTCACCAATTTTAATTTTCTTTTATCAGACGGCTTTTTATCTTCCGATAGTTCTTTAAGCTTCTCTTCTTTGGATTCGAGCTTCCATCCGGTGATGGGTGCGTATTTCTTATCTACATTTCGCTTGGTTTCACTGAGCTGCTGATCCACACTGGTTTCGCGCTCAATCTCTTCAATTGTTTGCTCGCGCTTCAACACAAATTTTTCTCTAAGGTCCATCCCTTTTTCCGGATATTTATATTCGATCTCCTGATGAAGCTTATTGTACTCGGCCAATTCTTTGTTGATGTTTTTATGTTCGGCCTTGATGTCATCAATCAAGGCCTTTCTTTTGTTCTCATCTTGTGTCGCATTTTTTTCTTCAATTAATTTAAGAATATTCTTTTTCCCTTCTTCTACACGGGTCTCCAGAGTTTTTAATTTACTGGTTTTCTTTACGTATTCGAGAGAACTTTCAGCCCACACATGAAACGTATAGAAACTAAATATAAGTAAAAAGCTAAGCTTGATGAATTGCATGTTGCTCCCAACTGACACTGACAGGAACGTTTTTCAAGCGCAGCAACAAAACGGCCGCTTTAACTGAGGGCAGATCCTGAATAAACAACTGCCCCGATTGAACACTCTTAATCATCCCATCTGCATCCCACAAAAATTTTTTATCCAATAGCGCCTCATAAACCAAGTTACGCAAATCGGCAGTATCAATTCCAGAAATGGTAAGGTTGACTCTTAGCAAGCCCTCGCGCCCTTGAGACAAAGGGGAATTGGCAAAGTCCTGAAGCTCATCCAAATGTGCCTCACTTGTGGTGAGCGTTGGCGTATCTTTGACCACACTTTGCGGCATGATATCGAATGACTCATCTGTAAGAAATTCTTCTGGTTCGCTCGTCACAGGTTGTGCAAATTCAATGGCAGCCGTATTTGAGGCCGTATTGTGTTCAAGTGCGGACTCTTCGGGAGGCAGAGCCACAGTTCCATCAAATTCGACGAAAATCGAAGCACCACAATTTTTGCACTCGATTAAGCCAAAATCATCGGGAATCGGGGCTTGGCAATTCGGACAATGAGACATCGCCTCATTATCTCTTCTTTTTCTCCTGCTTTTCAAGGCGACGACGCTGTTCACGATTCATCTTCGGACCTTGATCTCGTCTAGGCCCAACGGTGACATTTGTGGGACCCGAACCAGGAGCCGCTCCTGGCGCTTGGTGAAAATAAGCACCTTCGGACTCATCGGCGCCCGAATAATCGAGCTCTCCCAAATCAGGTCCACTGATTTGCATATCTCGAACGGCACTCTCTGGAGCTGCGATTTGAATTTTTAATAATTTTTCGACTGTTTCCGCCTGTATCATATAATTCATTTCTTCAAACATGCGGAACGCTTCTTTTTTATACTCGATCAATGGGTCTTTTTGCGCATATCCACGCAAATGAATACCCTCTTTCAAGTGATCAATACCTTCTAAATGATCTTTCCAGCGTACATCAATGGCCTGAAGTAAAATCATGCGCGCGACTTGATCGAAAAACTGACCGAGAGTCGCTTTTTGAGCATCGTAAAGTTTTTTAACACCAGCACTAACAGCTTGCGTGATGCTTTCTGCCGTGAGGGTCGAAGGATTGCTAATATCAATCTTAAAACCAAACTGTTGTTGAAGTGCGGTTTCCAGTCCCGGCAAATCCCAGTCTTGTGGTTTCACCTGATCGCTTGCAAAGTTATCTAATATCCGAGACGAAACATCGCCCAACATATCCAATAAAATGCGTTCCGTGTCTTCACCTTTTAAAATTTGCCTGCGAAGCGCGTAAATATTTGTACGCTGCTTGTTCATAACATCGTCATACTCAATCAAATGCTTACGAACATCAAAGTTATGGCCTTCCACTTTTCTTTGAGCACCTTCAATGGCACTGGAAACCATGTTCGCCACAATGGGCTCATCCTCAGGCATATTGAGGCGATCCATAATTTTTTGAATACGCTCACCATTGAAAATTCGCATTAAATTATCTTCTAAAGATAAATAGAAGCGAGAAAGACCCGGATCTCCCTGACGTCCCGCTCGACCACGCAATTGATTATCAATACGACGAGATTCATGGCGTTCAGTCCCAATAATATAAAGTCCACCAGCTTCGATGACATCCTTCTTTTCTTGCTCACATAACGCTTTATACTTATTCACAATATTTTCAAATTGCTCTGGCGATGTTTGCTCGTTGGATTCAGCTTTAGCTAAGAATTCTGGATTTCCTCCTAGCAAAATATCTGTTCCTCGGCCCGCCATATTGGTTGCGATTGTAACGCCACCCTTTCGGCCCGCTTGCGCCACAATTTCCGCTTCTCGCTCGTGATGTTTTGCATTGAGAACATTGTGGGTGATGCCTTCGTTCTTCAAAACGCGGCTAATCTTCTCAGATTTTTCAATGCTTACAGTTCCCACAAGAACAGGCTGACCTTTGGCATTGCGCTCTTTAATGTCTTTTACAATAGCATTAAATTTTCCGCGCTCGGATTTATAAACCACATCGTTATCATCTTTCCGGCCAATACCTTTATTGGTCGGAATCACTATCACGTCCAAATTATATATCTTTTTAAATTCAGCCGCTTCCGTATCTGCCGTACCGGTCATGCCTGACATCTTGTTGTACATACGGAAATAATTTTGAAATGTGACTGTCGCTAATGTTTGATTTTCATTGCGAACGTTGACGCCCTCTTTCGCTTCAATGGCCTGATGTAAACCATCACTCCATCGGCGCCCCGGCATTAAACGACCCGTGAATTCATCGACGATCACAATTTCACCATCTTTAATCATGTAATCCACATCCACCTGATACAAATGGTGGGCTTTTAAACCTTGATATATATGGTGAAGGAGGTCGATATGCTTTGGATCGTAAAGATTTTCAATTTTTAATAACTCTTCAACTTTCGCATTTCCCTCTTCGGTGAGCGAAGCTGTTTTTGACTTTTCTTCCATCACAAAGTGCACGTCTCGGCGCAGATGTGGGATAATCTTATTTACTTCAAAATATTTATCTGTCGATTCGTCCTTTGGACCAGAAATAATCAATGGTGTACGCGCTTCATCGATTAAAATCGAGTCACACTCGTCGACAATCGCGTAGTTCAGCTCACGCTGAACATAGTCTTCAAGCGAGAACTTCATGTTGTCGCGCAGATAATCAAAACCAAATTCGTTATTAGTTCCGTACGTAATATCAGAACCGTACGCTTCTTGGCGCTGCTTATCATTTAAATCATGAACAATCGTCCCAACAGAAAGTCCAAGCCAGTTATAAAGTTGTCCCATCCAGGCTGTATCACGTTTCGCCAGATAGTCATTCACTGTTACAACGTGAACTCCGCGTCCCGATAAAGCATTCAAATAACATGGCAATGTCGCAACAAGCGTTTTACCTTCACCCGTTTTCATTTCAGCAATGTTGCCGCGATGTAAAACAATTCCACCGATCATTTGCACATCGTAATGACGCATACCCAGAACACGCTTTGAGGCTTCTCTACAAACCGCAAAGGCTTCAGGCAAAATATCATCTAGTGTTTCACCTTTTGCGAGACGCTCTTTGAATTCCGGAGTTTTTGCTTTAAGTTGGTCATCGGTGAGACCAACAAGCTGCGCTTCCCACTTATTGATCTCTGCGACCAGTGGGTAGATCTTTTTCATATCACGTTCGTGTTTTGTGCCAAAAACTTTAGCTAAGACTGTTGAAAGCATAGTTCCTCACGATAGCCCTTTTGACCGATAAAGTCTAGGTAGGCCTAAATTGCCGCAAGCCTTCGTAAACCGCGATTGCAACAGTCGTCGCCACATTTAAACTTCGTATCGGGCCAAGCATTGGTAATTTTACCAACTGCTGGCGATACTTTTCGATAATTTCAGGCCCCAGCCCCTTGGTCTCTTTACCAAAGACAAGCCAATCGCCTTTTTCCAGTTTGAGGTCATAAAAACTTTTGTCAGCATGAGTTGAGAAAAAAAACACTCTTTCCGGATTTTTAACCTGACTCCACCAGGTTTCCCAGTCTGGATGATGAACCCATTCGAGATGGGGCCAATAATCAAGCCCCGAACGTTTCAAATTTTTATCCGTTATTTCAAAACCCAGTTTGCCGACAAGATGAAGTTTGCTCCATGTGCCCACGCAGGTCCGCCCAATATTTCCTGTATTTTGCGGAATTTCAGGCTCGATCAACACAATGTTAAACTGAGTTTCCGGATACATACTTCTCCAGAAGTGCCAGGTTCCCAATCCGGGTCACAACGCAGCATTTACCCAGAAATGACACTTACATTTATATGCAGATGCTGCAGCGTGACCCGGATTGGGAACCTGGCACCCGCATCACGCGTGTGGAAGAAATCTGTACACATCCTTGCCGAGCTTCGTCAATGCGAGTCTGCGTCCCTTATCTACAATCAGATCTAACTTCATTAATTCGCGGTAAAGCTGCAAATCAATAGGAACGATATCTCGCCCACTGGATGCGCCTAGCTTTCTAATATAGTTGGCTTGCCTTTCAGTTAAAGAATCTGGCAGAGCAGGGCTGTCCTTTAAAGATTGTCGCCAATCTCCATCTTCAATCGGCGCCGCATTGCGCGGCAATTTCGACGGCGATAAGCAATACGTTTGCACTCTATGTTTTTCAAAAGTCTCTAAGCATTGAATTTCAATTTCTGTTTTCAAAAACAAAGATTTTTCAGGCGCGATTAAGGAATAACCATGGAATTCATCTAATAAACGAAACAATACATCGGGCGCTTCAATTTCGACCCACTGCCCCCAAACCTGATTGTTACCTTCTTTCAAAAAAACTGGATAACCAACTGGTAAACGATACACGGATCCAGTCGTGACCGCGGATCTCTGACTGACAATATATTGCGAGATTTTTTCAAAGTGGACCATGCCGGAACAAAAGGAACCATAGACGAACAAAGACTCTCTAGTTGCCATTAACTTTTCCCCCCCGAAAACGAGAGTGGGATATAACAGAAGTGCTTCAGCTCTAGCAAGGTCGTTCACCTTTGAGCGAATTTTTCAAAAAAACTTTTGCACCTTTGTGCAGGTTTGATATGTTTGTTTAAACCTGCCTAAGAAAAGGCTCATGAAAAAAATTGAAGCTATAATTAAGCCCTTCAAACTCGACGATGTGATCGAGGCTCTTTCCGAAGTTGGAATTGAAGGTGCCTCTGTCACCGAAATTCGCGGATTTGGAAGACAAAAAGGACGTGCCGAGATATACAAGGGCGCGGAATACGTCGTCGATTTCTTACCAAAAGTAAAAGTGGAAGTTGTTGTTCCCGAAGCCCTCTGCGCACCCGCAATTGAAGCGATTCGCAAAGCGGCGCATACAGGAAAAATTGGCGACGGAAAAATTTTTGTTCTCTCCGTTGAAAAAGTGGTTCGCATACGAACAGGCGAAGAGGATGAAAGCGCATTGTAATTGTTTTTTAAACCAATGGAGGAGGGTCGTAAATGAAAGCACAAGAATTAATTAATTTCGCCAAAGAGCGTGGCGCAAAAATGGTCGATCTGAAGTTCACAGATTTAATGGGAGCGTGGCAACACTTCACCATCCCCATCAGTGAACTGAATATGAACGTGTTCGAAGAAGGTCTGGGCTTCGACGGAAGTTCAATTCGTGGCTGGAGAAACATTCACGAGTCCGACATGTTTGTCATCCCGGATCCTGCCACTGGCAAAATGGATCCATTTATGGAAGTTCCCACTCTTTCGTTATTGTGCGATGTAGTTCAACCCGATACTGCAGAACCTTATGATCGTGATCCGCGCCAAATCGTACGCAAAGCTTTAGCTTACTTACGCACAACAGGATTAGCCGATACCGCTTACTTCGGCCCTGAAGCTGAATTTTTTATTTTCGATGATGTTCGCTATGATCAAACCGCCTCTGGTGGCTTTTACCAGGTCGATTCCGATGAGGGAACTTGGAATACCGGCCGCGAAGAGGGCGGAAAAAATATGGGTTATAAGCCTCGCCTAAAAGAAGGATACTTCCCGACTCTTCCAACTGATACTCTTCATGATTTACGAACTGAAATTTGCTTGGAATTAGAAAAAGCAGGAATCATCGTCGAACGCCAGCACCACGAAGTCGCAACAGCGGGTCAGGGCGAAATTAATATTCGCTTCGATACGATGCTTGAGATGGCGGACAAGATGATGTGGTTTAAATATATAGTCAGAAACGTCGCTCGTCGCCACGGCAAAACAGCGACCTTTATGCCAAAACCTATTTTTGGCGACAATGGTTCAGGCATGCACACCCATATGTCTTTATGGAAAGATGGACAGCCTCTTTTTGCAGGCGATAAATATGCGGGCCTTTCTCAAACCGCCTTGTATTTTATCGGCGGAGTCCTGAAGCACGCCCCTGCCACTTGTGCGATTACCAACCCGACGACAAACTCATATAAGCGATTAGTTCCTGGGTTCGAAGCTCCAGTGAAATTGGCGTACTCTTATCGTAACCGTTCGGCCGCGATGCGAATTCCAAACTCGGGTGCAAATCCAAAAGCAAAACGCATTGAGTTTAGAACTCCTGATCCAAGTGCCAATGTTTACTTGTCATTTGCAGCGTTGCTGATGGCTGGAATCGATGGAATTCAAAATAAAATTGATCCAGGGCAACCGCTTGATAAAGACATTTACGGCTTACCTCCAGAAGAAGCGGCACGAGTTCCCGCCGTTCCTGCCACTCTTGAGCTTTCTCTGCAGGCATTAAAGCGAGACCATGAGTTCTTATTGAAAGGCGATGTGTTCTCGAAAGACTTAATTGAAACATGGATCAGCTACAAAATGGACAAGGAAATCTTGCCGATGCAGCAGCGTCCAGTTCCATACGAATTCCACTTGTATTTTGATTGCTAATTTCAATCCTATCGATCTCGGAACTTCGGTTCCGAGATCTTCGACATTCGTCGATGTCATTTCCTGTATTCCTTCTATTCAATTGAGTTTCTGCCATTTACAACTCACAATGTCCCTATGAGTGATGTGCGCATTGAATCGAGTTCTTTTGAGGAAATTTTTCCGTTTTGGCGCGACCAACTTTGGCCACAGCGCAAATCTTCAATTGATCCCTGCAGTGCGATTCATCATGACGGCCATATTTCCATGGACATAATGAACTCAAATCCAACTTTCTATAAGGCAATTAAAGATGATCAGATCTGTGCCGTCGTCAGTGGCCTAGCAACATCAACAGAATTTTACCGTTTTCGAGGGCTTTGGGTACACCCCGATTATCGCAATCAAGGCATCGGTTGCGCTTTGATTGAACACGTTTCCCGTATTGCAGTAAATGGTGGATACAAACAAATCTGGTCTATGCCACGCTATACAACATTACAGTTTTATCTAAAAAATGGATTTCGCGCGTACAATCAAACAAAAGCCTATGAGTTTGGCCCGCATTATTTTGTTAAAAAGTTGTTAATACAGCCTTAAAATTCGCAACTCGCAATGCTTCCTCGAGATTACTAAACAACATTTTCTTCTAGATGTTTGTAACTAAGGCATACTCCATAACAATGGTGCACGAGTCAAAGCCAGTAGAACCAATTAAACTGCGGTCTTTTTTATTCCCAAACACGCATTATGTTGTTACAAGAAACATATCGAGGTGATGTGTGGAAGATACAATTACATATATGGGCTATGAGTGGATCCAGGTCGAAGATGGCGTATTAACAATTGGAATCAATGATGCGGGTCTCGATGAATTCAGTGAAATTACCAAGATTGATTTACCAACAGACTCTGACGAGATTGAAGCCGACGAGGTTTGTGGCGAAATTGAAACTGATCAGGGCCCCTTAAACCTATATTGTCCCGTGCAAGGCAAAGTGGTTGAAATCAATGAGGCGGTCTTAGAGAACCCCAGTTTAATTATGGAAGATTGCTACGGGGATGGCTGGCTATTTAAAGTCGAAGCCAAAAATCCGGAAGACATCGACGAAGTGTCGCGTGCATCCACGAATGATCGGGACTAGATCGCTCCGAATAAAGTAACTCCAAGTAAAACCAAACATATATAGCTGATTGGATCCAACAATACAAACGCCATCGGATCCTTATTGATCACCCCTCGATAGCTTAACAGCCAAAGCCGATATAACCAATAGAGCAACACCGGACAAAGTAACCATAGAAGTTCGACATGCGAATAATATTTAAGTGCAGCTGAACTTTGAATATAAAGTGCTAAAATTAATATAGAAATAAAGCTGCTTGCGATTCCAAACATCATCATCACTGGCATGTCGGATGGAAGATAGGCTCGCCGCTGTGATACACGGCCGTCCACACCGTCTTTCGCATTTTGCAGTTCTGCTACGCGCTTAATGCTGCCAAGGCCAAAAAAGAAAAAGAACGCAAAAGCAAATAACCATGATGAGTAAGCAACATCATAAACCTGATTGCCAACAAAAATCCGAAATAGAAAAAAGAGCGTGATCAACAGCACATCAAGAATAAAATATTTTTTTAGAACGCATGAATATAAAATCGAAATTAAAAGATAGATCAATAAAAGCGATGTGATCTGGCTCGAGAGAGCAAAAGAGAAAAGCATACCTGATAACAAAAAAAATCCGGCCAAGATGAATAATTGCTTTCGAGTTAATTCACCGCGGGCATAGGCACGACTTTTTTTATAATAATTAAGCTGATCATCTTCTCTGTCACAAAAATCATTAATCAAATATCCAGTCGATGCAAAAAATGAGAATGAAAAGAAAATAAGTAGACCATTTATTGATTCAGTTAATAAGTGAAATTGATGAGCCATTAACACAGGAACAAAAACAATCAAATTTTTGCACCAATGTAATGGGCGCGCAGCTGATATATATTTATTCCCCATAATTCGGACGTCCCAGCAGAGCGTTAACGGTCATCGCGCATTCATAAGTGCAGCGGCATTTTTCTGATTTTATTTTACCTCGCAAAACCTTCAAAACAGGAGATTTCCAAAAATCTTTAAACCGGTCAAAGCGAATCTGCTCATTTAAAATTTCGCATGGACCTACTTTACCGTTCTCCCAAACTGTATAACTTAATGTTCCGGCTTCACAAGGAACCGAAAATTTTCCGTGCCTTGCAGTTTGGTAAATCATTTCCTTTTGCTTCTTTGCAATATGCGTTACCAATTTAAAAATTATAGCATTATAACCACGCCCCAAACTTTGATCCGCGCGCAGGAAATTATGATCTATTGTTGTTCGGTATTTTTCCACAAGTGATGCTGGCAGTGGTGGGGCACTTAAGCTTCCGTATCGAAATAAGTTCACGTGAATTTGGTCCAATCCAAAATGCTTCGCGAGATGATCGATCAAATGAGGAAATAAATTTTCATTCTCTTGATTTAATACAGTTATGATCGATAGATTTATTTGTGGGTAAGCTTTACGCAAAGTTTTCATTCTAGCGATACTTTCCTCCAGGTGTCGCCAAGAGCCGGGACCGCGTATTTGATCGTGTATAGCCTGATCACCATCAATCGAAAACTGTAAAGCAATTTTTTGTTTTGGATATTTTTGAGCCAACCTCAACATATCTAAAAAAATTCGATCCGTATAAAAACCATTGGTTGGAATCGTTAAAAATTTAGGAGCCGAAGCCTGAATCGCACAAGAGAGCAGCTCGACCAAGTCCCTACGCAAAAAAGGTTCGCCACCAGCGACAGCCAGCCACAGCAACGAGCCCACCGAGGAATACAGTTCTTCTGCTTTTACTAAATCCATTTGCTCCGGTTTAGAGTCTAATGTCTCTTTATAAAAACAATGATGACATCTTAAATTACATTTGTTGGTCACAAAATGTGTCAAATGAACAGGAGAGCCGTACTTAAAAACAGATTTACCAATTAAACTCATGCTATGAAAAAATGAGGACCCGTAATAGTCTAAGCACTGTATAAATTGTCTTTGGGCTGCCGACAAAACACCAAAACAAAGTCCAATCCCCATCGCGGGCGCTGCAATCAGAAGAGCAACGAATTCTTTAACAGATAAATCGAGCCTAATAAATTTTACGCAACAGAAGCAAATCAGTGTCCATAAGAGAACGACCGAGATAACAATCAGTACGCTATAATTCAAAAGCAAAAACACAAATAATAATACCGGACTGAACCATAGTATTTTTAGAGGCAGGGAAACAAATGGATCGAGATCCGTGAATGCACTTGGATAGGACCACTGCGTGTACAAAGAGTGCTCTGTTCTCGAAAAATAATCTCGAAACAAACCAACAAGAGAAAATTCTTTTAAATGCAGTCCTCGAAACACATCCACAACGACATGCCTTCCCCCAAATAATGTAGAACGTTGAGCAAGTTCTGTATCCTCTCGCATCCGAACATACGGGTTGAATCCGCCGATTTTCCAAAACCAACTTTTGTTAACAAGAAAATGCGAAGACTGTCCATGCCAACCCTTCTTTGCACGTCGAAACAGCTCATGAAAACGGTAATTTAGAATTCTATTCTGTAATCGACTCCAAACTGAAAGTCCTACGTTAGCAACATAAAGTCCCCAATATAAAGTCTCTTGGTTCAGCTTCGATTCATCTAATGAATTTAAATACTGAATGGCCTCGCCAGTTAACTCAACATCTGAGTCTACAAACAATACCCAGTTGCCATTGCAAAGCTCCGCGCCCCGATTGCGAGCCGCACCTGGGTACAACTGTTCCGCAGACACAATAAATCGGATGCGGCTGTCATTTGTGTTGAAAGATGAGAGACGCGGACTGGAATCAACAACTAAAATTTCATCGCATTTGAGATCGCGTAGTGCGGCCAAAATTCTTGGCATATCCGCAGACTTAAAGGAAGGAATGACCACGCTTAATTTCATAAATAAAATTAGATCATAATCGACTGCAATTAATAAGAAAAAATTCGTTTCGTCTCTTGACACATTGTGAGTTTATTGGGGCAAATAGACATTGAATGCTTGGAAGAAAACCAATTTTTATTTTGATTCTGCTGATCTTGCTTTACGGCTGGTCTTTAGTGACCCAACGTCACTTTTACCCCATTGTGGCCTTCAATATGTTCGCCGAGACACATTCCGAACCAGAGGGTATCATTTATACCCCTTACGCTATATCCAAAAGCGGCGAGATGCTGTTGAATGAGAAATTCAATCCATGGCCCATTCGACGCACCGATCTGCATAAAACAATTGAACGTTGGGCTGAACAAAACACTCTCGAATCGAATTTATCCGAGCTTAACCCGCGCCTATTCAAACTCATTCAAGAATTACATGGACACTCACACAGCCGTGAGGAACAGTACAAATGTTTCGGAATTCTACGACTCGAGTGGCTCTTGTCGACTCCGCCCCACCTTCGCTCTCTGGCCATGAAGTCCACAAAGTTAATTGAGAGCTGTAATGAAAAATAATTTTTCAATCCTCGGCTTTTTTCGGATTTTCTCTGTTGGTCTTCTGGCCAGTGTTGTTGGTAGCGAAACCTTTACTAATTTTCCGCTTTATCCTGTTCTTTTTTGGCAACCTCAGGGACTGATGCAATTTGTAAGTGTAAATGATATTTCTGTAACTGCCGTTCGAATCACGGAAGGTCTTTTTTGGATGGCGGCCGTTTCCGCTATCTTCGGGCTTTTTACTCGTACATCACTTTTTGTTATCGGTGTCACAACATCCTTACTGTTCTCACTCAAGATGAGCATGGGATATATGAACCACCGAGAGTCCGCTCTTATAGTCTTATTTTTTATTTTTTGCTTTTATCCAATGGGAGTCCAATGGAGCCTCGATTCTCGATTAGCAAAAAAGCAACCACCCGCTTCTAATGAAGAATCACTTGGACTGTTAACATGTATGCGAGCCCTACTTTGCATCGTGTATTTTTCGGCAGGGGTCAGCAAACTTATGGTCAGCGGACTTGATTGGGTGACGACAGCAACATTACAATACTACTTGCAATATTGTGATGTGACATTACCCATGAATTGGGCACAACAACTTTGGCCACACGCAGGTTTTATTTTAGCATCGAATGTACTACTCACTCAAGTTCTTGCAGGCTTAGTACTTCTTATCGAGCTTGCGGCTCCGCTGGCGTTTATACGCCCGCTTCGCTATCCAATTATTGTGGGATTGGCGTCACTACAGATCAGCACGCTTTTCTTTTTAAAGATCAGCTTTGTTCACCTATTGCCACTTTTTCTTGCTTGGTTACCCTGGGAAAAGTGGTTTCATCTCGAACTTAATGCCGCTACGAAGTGAATTCGCGAAAGTTTCTTATCACCATTGATGACTGTGTGTTGGAAACGAGTATCAACCAAATACACAGAACCATCTGCTGGCATGTGAATCGGGATTTGATCCCGAAAAATGAATAGGCTATTTGGATTTGTCTCGACGGGAATGTGCAATCTAACAGTGGGATCGGCGTGTAAGCTTAAGCACGAAACCGGACGTAAATTCATCAGCCGAATACGCCCCACTTGATAAGGAACAACTTCTTTCAATTGAACGTAAACATCATATAAATATGATTCGCGCCAACTTTCATGAAAGAGGCAAAAGTCTTCCTCTTGAAAATTAAATTGTTCGCGCTCGAAATCATACAGTGATCCCGCTCCCTCATAATATGGATCCAAGGACTCTGGCCGATGAGTAAGGCACACCTGATTCTTCTCGCGGTGGAATGGATGCTTCTGTAAAAATTCGTAGCTCGCGAATTTGAATTTTTCGATATCGACCTTAAAATTATCAATTTTTTTAATATGAAAGCTCATGCTTGTCCCCGAAAAGAGAGCCAATCTTTTTTTAATTTACCACAAACCTGAATTTGTACACGCTTCTCTGCTGTTGGCGAGACCGCATGAGGAAATGCAGAGTTCACATAAAACGTATCTGCATCACCGTAATAGGTTTTATCATCGGCTCTAATTTCCAAAGGTTGCTGACCACTTTTAATATTAAAATTAATTTTGCCAAAGCCAAGATCATAATATGGATCTTTCCGTGATTCATCTTGATGTACAGGACAAAAACCTCCGGCAGGCGTTACAATAAGACGTGTCAGCTGTACAAACTCAAAAGGAAGTTGCTTTACGACTTCCCGAATGTACGGCAGGTCGACTTCATCTTTCCAAACCCAAGGCTTTTGATAAAGTGTATGTAATTTGTCAATTTTTCCACTTTTTTCATCAAATCTAAAAACATAATCTCGTGAAACTGGCTCTTCTGGCACCCAAGATGCGCTGTACGTATATGGAGTTTCGACCGTACCATGAACGTCGACTCGCTTTTCGTTTTCCATATACCATCGAGAGACATTTTCATTCATGTATCTTGTGCCAACAAACCAATTATTAAAAGCATCCGGGGCAAAATAATTTGTTTTCCATGGGAAGATCGTCTTTGTAAATAACGACATCGGTACAGATTCAATCTCTCGACACATGCGTTCTTTATCGTAAGAAAAATCTATAGCGCGATATACGATCATTTTGCTTGCCTTAGGAATCTGATAATCCAACCACTGGGATCCAGCTCCCACCACTTATACTGAAAATTCCAATGATTCGGATAACGATGGTGGTTATTATGCCAACCTTCGCCCCAAGTGATAAGTGCTAACCACCAAGTATTCATACTGTTTTCGTTCGTCTTAAAGTTGCGATACCCAAACAGGTGGTTGCCCCAATTACTTAAGTTGCTCGCCCACAATTGAATTGTGACTGGCACAATAAATCCGAAAAGTAATAACTTGGTGCTGATCATCCATAACGTAAGGGCCCACAATAAAATCCACAGATGATAAAAATTATGTAAATTCAAATGAAATCGATCGCAAATCAAATGCCGAACTTGCCACTTATCAAATGTAAACTGATACGTACTAAATAAGACCCGCCAACCATACAATTGAGGGGAATGCGGATCTCCACTGCGATCCGAATACTTATGATGATGCTTGTGCACAGCAACCCATCCCAGCGGACTTCCCGTACATCCAAGTGCACCTAGAGTACTTAAAAAATACTCTAGGCCCTTTGGCATTTGAAAACTTTTATGGGAAAGATAGCGGTGAAATGTGATCGTGATTCCAAGACAACCCGTTAAAAAATAAACGAATAAACTAAGTAAAAACCAACGCAATTCAAACTGCGTGATCAATACATACAAAGATAAAAGCGTAAAGCTAACTTGTATGTATGGAAAAATCTTCGAGTTCGCTCTTGTGTAACGAACGATTGGCGCCATCATGATCTTTCTCCAAATTTTTAATTAACACATACTGCGGAACATTTTTAATCATCATTTTTTCCGGATACATATAAAAGTCTTGATAGACTTCGCGAGCGTCTTGCGACGGGCGATAACCCAACATAACAGACTTTCCTTCTCCGATTCGTAAAATAAATTTCGCCAGCCAAAGATTTGATTCATTAAATGTGAGAATAAATTTTTTCAAACCCTGCTTGCGCGCCCAACGAATCTGATCAGGAAAAATATAATCCCCATGAAAAAATCTTCCCTGCCCTAACACACCACTGGTTCGCTCGAGAGGCAAGGTGTATGCACGCACTCCTCCAATGGCGATCTCTTCTGGAGAGAAGTCACTACGATAAACTCCGCTGACAGCGACTAATTTTCCACAAGAGTACAGCATATTAAATTGCCCCTGTCCTTGACGAAATCTTTTTTCCTTCAACAAACAGTAAAGCAAGGAATGTTTTGAATTTTCCCAATTATCTGCGCGCCAATTTTCCGCATCCAACTTTTGATCTAAGGACGTCGCTTCACAAAAATTGAAGAGCTCTGCAAAAATCTCCGGCGTGACTTCTTCACTCGTTATTGAGCGCATTTGGATCGACGGCGAAAGCATCTTCATAACGATTGAATCTACTTAATGATCTTGATGATTATCAATTAAAACCGCGCACTTTGAGTGGCAATGAAGCGCAGTGCGTTGCGTCTCGCCATGGCCATTATTGTGGCCTGAGGATTCACGCCTGGCGCAGAACAGAACAGACTCGCGTCTGACACAAACAATCCCTTCTGATTATAAACAGCACCATAGGAGTCCGCAGCACAGAGCGCTCGATTTTCACCACATGGAACCGTACCGAAGAGATGATAATTTGCCATCCTCATGCGTCGTGGATCCTGACCACGATATGGTAGATAAACTTTATTTACGCCAGTAGCCCTCAAAAGATGTGTCAACTTCTGCACTCCCTCGTAAAGGCTGACAAAATGTCCGGCCGGCAATTGGTAGCTGACAATAGGATCTTTCATTCCTGGAAAAACTCGAACTCGTCCCTGCTGCGGCCCACGTATCATTGCATAATAAACCGCCATATTTTTATACTTGTACAAAATTTCTTTCATACTTTCCGGGTATAAGCTCATCGTTGCTGCCAAAAAAGGCGGGGCGCTGACGGAGCAACCCATGCTTAACTCAGGGGCGAACTCTTTAACCTGTATCGTGCCTGGCCCCGAATCACTTTCTGAGATTGGATCAGAGAATTCAGCCACCACTTTTGCCGTCGGATGCATGGCGAGACTTTTCCCAATATTCTTATGTATACCGCTTCTTAGAAGTAATGCGGCCGACTGAATTGCACCGCCACAAACAAAAACAAATCGCGCCTTAATTTCGAATACACCTCGCTGCCGACTTGTTGATTTTAAAAGCCAACCTGAATTCTTTTTATATACCAATTTATCCACTCGTAGACCTGTCGATACGTTTCCGCCCAACGCCTCAAATTTCGCAAGATAGGTTTTTCGCATAGTTTTCGTACGGTCTAAGCGTGGTACGTTAAACCATTTCCAACCTAGATTTTCTGCCCCTCGACGTAATTTCTCTGCAGCTCCATTGAGTGCACCGGCAGGACCCGAGAAAAATTCTTTATCTAGAGCCTCATATTGTTCGTTTATGGAATTCACCAAGTTTTCAGCTTGGTATTCATGTTCCCATTGCTGCAAAATTTCTTCTGGGCACCGCTGATACAAACCGCTATTCACATCGGCTCCGCCCCCCAAGCATCGTCCCTCTAAATACGAAATCGTTGGCTTTCCAAGAGCCACAGTCAATCCAGCATTCCTATACTTGTCGCGTACCTCATCCAGTGAAAATGAATCCGCATCTCGAATTTCACCCTCTTCCAGGACCACAACTTTAAATCCACTTTGTGCCAAATAATAAGCTGTTACTGATCCTCCTGGACCCGATCCGACAATAGCAACATCATATTGAACATCTTTATTCTCGATCGAATTCATGATTCTCCAGAAAGGAATATAACGATAGGGCAATTAAATTCTCAAATAACTGAATCAACTGCGCAAATCCAGGCCAGCGTGATCTTCGCCACCTTTGAATAAAGCGTACAGCTTGCTGTGGTGGCAACTTTGAGAACGATTGTAAACTCGTGAGTCTGACTGTAATAAGAAAAAAGAAACACAAGGTATGGATCACAAAACCCAATGCTAGTGATTGCGAGCGCAATGTACTTTGAACATAGGCACAGCTCATCGACACATGCTTTTTTTCACGCACTAATTTTTCCGCCTGCCACTCATAGGCAAGAGCATAAATAAAAGGGTCAATAAACAGCGCGCTGATCCATCGATGCATGGTGAATTCCGTTTTTTTGAAAGACCTTTAAATGCAACTTTTCTGCTACCAACGTATATTGAGATGCAAAATCAGTCCACAAGCCATTTGTTACGAAATATTGATACGGATCGAAATTGTCAGGCAAAAAGTCATACTCATGTCGATAGGTCGTAAAAATAAGCAGTTGCGGTTTATTTTGAATCATATCACTTTTAATTTGTTCTAAATACCGAACCTCCGCTGGATCCATTTGCTCTCGTGTTTTATAAGGGTATGGTTGGCTCTCATCCGTCTCAAGCGGACTATTATAAAAGCTCATTGGAAAATGAAACAAATAGCGTGTTCCTGGTGTGCGCCCCTGTTGAACGAATGCGGGATAGGAATAAATTGGGCTTGGAGAAAACACAACGATCGAATCCCCAACAGCAGAGTATGTCGCGATCGATTCTTTAACGTCGTCGATTCCATAGTGTGGCATCACTTTCATATAGCGAGGATAAATCAATCCTTTGACTGTTTTGTATGTTAACGATCCTGTATAACTGATTATCGTGCATACAAATACAAAACTTAAACTGCGCAACCAAAATGATTTGGCGAAGCGAACTCCATAGCAGATCCAAGGTATCGCAAGAGCGGAAGAATAGATCAGCGGAATAAAATGATAAAACCATCCTTTTCCTTGAGCAAAATAAACAATCAATGCTGAAATTCCAAATACGGCCAGAGCGAAGTTCATTTCACGACTTATTTTGTTTGCTCTTAAACACAACAACAAAACGACACTGCTTACAGCTGTAACCCAATAATGCCATCGAAAATTCAATAGATTTATTGGTGAGCGTCCAAATGACTGATAGTGTGAAACGATCTGTGGAACTAAATCATTAAAAAAGGCGTGACGCACTTCCGTCGGCAACAACAAAAAATGAGTACAATACAATAAGACGACCGCACCAAATACATACACGTCTTTCTGAAATAATGTTCGAAATGAATGTCGCAGATAAACAAGGCTGAATTCGAGACAAACAACTATGAAAATAAATTGCGGTTTTAGGCAGGCCATTAAAGCACAAAAAAACGAAACAAAAAGCGATAGGGCCTGTATTGGCTTTGGCTGCAACAAGTTGCTTGTTCTCATATAAAAATAAGGAGCAAACGCAATCATAAATAAATGCTCTCTTTGTCCAGCTGCTACGACGAACATTAAAAGAATGGGAATCAAGAAATAAAATCCAATAATACACAGAGCTGCAAAACGAGAGACCAGAGGGTGCGTGCTCAAAATTCGCACCAAACAAATGCCCATGCATCCCATTAATCCAAGCAGAATAACCTTAAATGCAAGTATGACCGACAAACCTGTGTACTTTGCAAGCAAAACTGGCAATGTGTTTAAATAGAAAATCAGCGGAGGATTGATCTCGAGAAAATCAACATAAGGTCTTTTACCCTGTAATAAGAGCTCTCCAGCCTGTAAATACATGGCCGGATCTATTGAAATATTCATTGGATAACGAAAGTACGTTATAGCCACTAAAACTATACCGAGACAGGCTAACTTCAGCAAGAAAGCCTCCTCTCCTCGTTTATACAGCGGCTTGAATTTGCTTCAATAATTCTAAACGTAACTCATGATCGTGTTCGTTTATATTTTTACCAGCATACAAACTATGACTGACTTCTGAATACGCTTGCACATCCGCCTCAGAAAAATCGGCGAAAGTTGACTGAAGTTGTTTTGGTAAGTCTAAATTTATTTTTCTCAATAACAAATGATGATGCTGAATTTCTTGTGCCAATGCTTCTCTGGTGCGGGGGACGACAAATTTGAAGTCAATCGCGCGTAAGCAATCATAAGTTCTGTCATAGATTAAATTCGAGGCACAAATATTCCGCTTAAAGAAACCAGCAGCGCGATACTCATTGGCCATTTCGACGATTTGTGCAATATGACGATCACTTGGAGTCCAGCCACTTTCTAAGCGATTCATAAATAAATCGCCACCGTGGTAGGACATGGTAATGGAACGTTCTTCGTCATCAAAGCTTAGTTCAGCAGGAATATATCGACTTCCCATTTCTTGAAGTTTTAAATAAGCCTTTTTTTCATGATTATAGAAATAATCATGATAGATCGGCGCGTTGTATTTGGCTGATACGGTTCCTCCAACACACAGCACGTCCTGCGCATAAACTTTTTTTATTAATTTTCGACCATAATCAATAAAAATACCACCACCTTCTCCAAGGGTCGTCGTCGTGATGGTTTCTGTTGCCGTTTGAACTTTCAAAGGCAAAGCCTGAGGGTGTTGAAAAATTTCGAACTTTGAAATCGCATCCGAACCAAAATTGAAACTCAGAGGAGCAAAAAGGAAAGTCGTTCCGCTCACCGCGGCAGCCTTTAGGCATTGGCGTCTTGTTATATACATAAAAACTCCCTATCCTACAAATATAGGGGACCCGTTTTTCAACAAAAAGTAAAGCGGTATCTTTCTAGCTTCGCATGGAGAATCGGAATGTCTTTGCATTTAATTACGGGTGGTAATGGTTTTGTTGGAAGTGCGCTTGCTCGCGCCCTGCTCTCGCAAGGCCACCAAGTCCGAGTGATTGATACTCACCCCCCCATACAAGAGCATGCGAATTTACAGTATTTTCAGGGAAGTATTCTCAACAAGGACTTACTTGCACAGGCCCTGCAAAATGTTGAGATCGTACATCACGCAGCAGCAATTGTTCCCCTCATCCAATCGCCACGGGAAATTGAAAAAATTAATGTCATTGGAACTCAAAACGTTCTTATAGCTGCAAAACACGCCGGGGTTCGACATTTTAATTTTTTAAGTTCTTCCGCCGTTTATGGCATCACGGCTGAATCAAGCTGCCCCCTGACCGAGGAGTCACCAGCTTTACCATTTGAAGTATACGGAAAATCAAAGCTGACCGGCGAAGAGCTGGTCCGCGCTCAATCCCTTCAAGATTCAAGTGTCTCTTACGCCATCTTAAGACCGCGCACAATCATTGGACCCGGCCGTGTTGGCATATTTGATTTATTATTCAATTGGATTCAATGTGGGCGTCCCATTTATTTAATTGGTAATGGTTCCAATTCACTACAACTTGTCCATGTACAAGATTTTGCGCAAGCATGTATGCTCGCCGCACAAAAAAAAGCCCGAGGAACATTTAATATTGGCGCCAAACATTTTGGAACTTTGCGCGAGTCGATCGTTGAAGTCTGCAAACATGCCCACTCTCCTTCACGAATTCAACCACTTCCAATTTCATTTGCTGTGCCTTCACTTTTTATATTAAATAAACTGCATCTGTCCCCATTTGGATCGTGGCATTATCGTACTTTCCATCGTAGTTTTTATTTCAATACGACAAAGGCCGAAAAAGAATTGGGTTGGCAGGCCTTACATTCAAATGCATCGATGTTAATTGAAGCCTATGATTGGTTTGTTAAAAATCCTCAACTTCATTCCGCGGAGGGCTCCACTCATCAACGCCCACTCAAGCGAGGCATTCTTTCTCTGTTTATGGGCGCTCCTCAGAATAATAGGGCGGATAATAATTCAAGTATTGGCTAGGATTTTGATAGTAATTGAGCTGAGTTTCTGCCCACATTTTTAAATAACCGGCCATTTCCAAGGCTGTTTGCTGTTCTGTCGAAACCAAATCGTTTTTCTCTTTTGAATCAAGGTTGAGATTATAAAGCTCTAAACTCCTGAGGTGTGGAGTCCATATAAGTTTGTATGCATCTTTCACAACTGCAAATTGATGTAAAAATGCACTCTGGGAAACAAGAAAGCGAACGCGCCCATCATTTCGTTGTGCTGACAATAAATTTACACCTTGAAAACTAGGATGCTCAGGCAGACCAAGCTGATGCAAAAGTGTCGGCACTATATCAATTAACATCGCGGGGCGATTATCAGCCCTAGGCTTTAAATCGGGTGCAAACAAAATTGTCGGTACATGCACAGCCTCTTCGTACAATGGACCGATATGCCCAAAGCTATTGTGCTCAAAAAAGGATTCGCCGTTATCGCCAGCCACAACAATAAGTGTATCTTGCAGTAGATGTCGTTCTTGTAAATACTGAATCACTTTTCCGAGCTGTTGATCGACGTAGGATAGGCTATCCGAATAACGAGCCAGATCATTCCCAACAAGAAGAGGTTCTGGACGAAAAACATTTTTATTGTATCGTGATCCAGAAACACTTTTTCGTCGCTTAAAATCTTGGGGTATAACGTATGGCATATGACTATTTTGAAAATTTAAATAAAGGAAAAATGGGTTTTTCCCGATGGAATCCAACCAGTCCATTGCTGCACTCACCGTAATCCGATCATCAATATTACCTGACAATTTTTCTCCTTGTAGCCAGCGCGTCAGCCCATTTTCTTCTGTCTGAATGAATGCGGGTCCATTAAAATTTCCAGCATGGAAAAAAACATCCAATCCAGATGTTTTCATATAAGACGACATATGCCCCCAATCCTCATCCTGAGATGAAAAGAGGGCGGTCTTATAACCCCAAGCCTTTAAGATATCGTAGATAAATAAACGTGGAAACTGATGATCACGAGGATACAAATATGCGCGATTGGATCGTAGTGGATACTGCGAAGAAAAAACTGCAGGATCCGCATAGTTCGAATGGGCCGATTGAGTATAAGTACGTGTAAATCGAATTGATTTTAGTGCCAGTTGGTCTAAATTTTCCATTATTGACTCTTGCCCTGAAAAACTCATCAATTGATCTGGGCGCAATGATTCAATTAGAATAATGATAACGTTCTTTTTCTTATTCTCTTCAGACTGAACGCCGCGCATATAATCGTCCATTGTCATAATCGGACGGCGTAAAATGCGGCCAAATTCTTTTTTCTCAACAGGCGGTAACGTCAATGCCGTTCTAGCAGAACTTTGTATGATCGCGGCTAGAGGCTCTATTTTCATTAAGTACTTCTGTACACTTCCGGTGAATAGTAAAAATGAAAATAGGCCGGCCGAAATAAGCAAGGCTGCTGTAAATGAAAGTGGCACCACAAACTTTTGACTTACACGCGATAAATACAAAATAGCGGCAGATACAATTAAATACAAGAGGGCGAAATAACCCAAAAAATATATCGCTCCATAAGGCTGAGTATGCATGAAAAATTTAAATTGCAAATAAGGGTTTGCCAATGAAAACCGCAAAGCATCGTACGAAATAAAATGCAGACTGAGTTTAAAGTTTACATAATTAATGTAGTAGAAAAATGTGAACACGCAAATCATCAGAGCACCACAGATATGCTTCACCCAAAAATTGCCAATAAATTCAATCATTACAGAAAAGACTACGATCACCAGCAAAGCAGGCGCGGTAGAGAAAACGAAATAACCCAAATCATTAAAAGCAAATTGCTTTAGTAACACCGGATCTTGCGCTCGAATCATAAATTGAAGAAACAGCTGCACTAATCCAACACTGAGCCAAACGATGAGTGACCTTTGAAGTGCTTTTTTAATTTTTGTAAACACCATATGTGTATTCTACGGAAAATAACCCAGCGGAATATAGCCTTTTCTGCGCGTCATTGACTCCATAATTAAATAGCGCGTATGCTTAATCTCAATATGTATATTCTATTTATAATTTTATTGTTACCAATCTCTAGTTTCGGTGAGGACGTCCAACAAAGTCTTTTACCCTTGCCGAATACTGAATATAAATTCGATTGCGGAAAAGATCAGCGCACACTCACGACGGGCCAACTTGTTACTGCAAAAAAGAAGTCTTCTCTTGGCAAGACCGAAATCCAATATTCCATGAACGCTCAAATGCAAACGGGTAAGGATACACGCAAATTGAAAATGGAACCCTGGAATCGATTTGTATTTGTCTCTTCAATATCTCAATCTCCAGACAAATACACTGAGGTTTCGCTAAGATCTGGCAATCTCGATAAGGTAACATTTACTGTCGGCTCCACTTTTACGGGTCAGATAACAGAAAAAAACACAATAAGAACAGTGGAAAAAGAAGCCGTTAACGATGGAAATAACTTAACGACAAAGGATGCCATTAAGGACAAAATAAACACCGACGAATGGAAGGTCATCATTAAAATTGAATCCATGTCTAAAGTGCAATTTAAAGGCGAAAGTTACGTGAGTTACCGAATCCGAACGACCCGCACTAAAATCACCTGGCAGACTTGGGTCTTCAATATTGATGCTATTTACATCCCAAAAATCGGACAATTTTTAACTTCTTCGCAGGCTTTTGGCACTTCAAAAAGCAGCATGACATGCAAACTCACTGATATGAAAAGTATCGCAAAACAAGAAAAAAAGTAATCTATCAGCTTCTTATTTGCTTTAATTCTGTATTAACCGCGTTCATAAAACGCATGTAAGCCGCAGCTTCAGCTTCCAAAATAGCAATCGCTCGTTTTTGAAAATGAGGATCTATACGAGATAAAATGGAGTCAATATAATAAACATGTCCATTTTCGTCTCGAATAATTTTTGCAATAGAAACATTCATCTTTGCTTTCAGAACCTGTTCCATTTTAGGGAACAGCCAGACGGTGCGTAGCTCAGCAACCAACGAGCTATACTGACTCACAATACCCGTCATATTTGAAGACAACATTAGACCTTGCAATTTTTGGCGAGCAAAACTTGCCGTTCTATAAATATAATTTCGTGCAGCCGCGCCCTTTAACATCTCTTCTGCTTTGTAGGTGAGTTTTTTTCCGGCCAGCTTTTCTGCGTTAGCCCGAAATAAACGCGCATGATCATTTTCTTCAATCAAATGATGTAAAGCATGGCTCGTCAGTTCTTCCGGCAAAAAACTTCGAGTCAAAGTCATTGCTCCAATATACTCTAAGTAAGAATATGTATTGAGGAAGCGTGCCATTTGCATTTTATCTTGTCCAAGTTTTTCAAGCACAGAGTCCACCAAAGATTCCGCGGCAAGCATACTGGGGCCTTTTAATAGTTCGTCTATAAATCTATTTTCTGATCGTGCAAATGGTGATTCCAACATATAACCCCTCCGCATTTATATATACTATAGTTCTTGTCATTCAGGGAGAATGTATAGAAAAATAAATTATAATGCGTCGGCTTAAAAATTGGCCCTTCAGGTTTGTTTTTATTTATCTATTGGTCTTAATTGGACTTACCAATTCAATATTGGGCCTCATTACAGGAAAGAAACAACACATCCTGCGTTTTCTGAACCTATCGCCAGAATCACTGGTTTTTCATGAACCTCAGTTTTTTTGGGATAAACAACTCAAAATAACATTTGTAAATGGTCAGGAAAAATCACTTAGCTTTGCCGAAGTCAAAAAGCTGGATCCAACCAACAGTCTTTTTCATGCTGTGCTCTTTGGCCCAAGTATTCCAAAGGAAGATCGAGATCGCATAGTCAACTTTACATTATGCTCACCTGCAAAATTTATTCATGTCATCGGAGACACTGATCGTGTTGCAAAAGTCTCTTTGCAATATTCAGATCGAACCACGCATGTGTTAGTTAAAGAGCTGGAGTGGCAATGCCCGATTTAGCCGAGAGCATAGATTGTAAAATAAAATGGGTTCGAATTTTGATCGGTACTTATATTTTAGCCCTGCTCCTTCGTGTTTATTTAGATGCTGACTTTTTGTATTCCATAAACGGAGTATCCGGCCCTACATTTTTTCGTTACACAGAGTTATTTTTCCCGTTTGATATTTCCTTTCTGTTCACAGCGATAAACTTACAAATTCTCTTTATCTGCGCATTCATTTTCGCAGCATTACTCACAATTGGCTTTGCAATTCGAATATCTTCGGTTTTTTTATTTTTCACATTTTTTTTGCTTCATTATCGCAACCCCTATTCTCTGGGCTTTTATACGCAATTTATGGGGTGGACCTTAATTCTTCTTGTTATCTGGCCCAGAAGAAACCAAGCTTCTGACTATTGGATAAAATACAGACAACTCTTGATTGTTGGTGCACAGATAATACTTGCGACCTGTTATCTAACCTCGGGTCTCGCAAAGTTGGCTCGCCCTGAATGGATTTCAGGCGAGGCTTTAGTTTATTTCGTCGATCTGCCCTTCTTAAGAAATGCCACCTGGATCAGCAGCATGCCTCTTTGGGCGATTAAAGTCGGCACTTGGGGCGCACTATTAGTAGAAATACTTTTTCTGCCACTTTTTTTAGTACCTGCAACAAGGCTCTTTGCTTGGACCATTGCTACACTATTTCAATTTAGTATTTTGATTGCTTTTAATATACCTTTCGTAACATTGGTGATTTTAATTTTTCACATTTTGGCTATGCAACAAAGTTGGTTCGATAAATCCTACAGAATAGGACGTAAATTAAATAAATGGCTTTAACTGTACGGCTAGAAAACCTATTAAAAACCAAAGAAGGTCAGTTTCTTTTTTTTCTTGTCGCAGCCAGTGCCATTTACGTCCTTATTCCAAATTATTTTTTTTCACTTTTCGTCATTTTGACCCTAATGAATTTTATCACTCAATATCGAATGGCCTTTTTCATGGCCGGCAATATTTGGTTTTGGGTTTTTTCGGATATACTACCCTGGTCAAGTATTGATCTACTCTTCCCAATTTATCCTGAGCACTCTTGGTTCATGGGTATTTTGCAAAGAGTGCTCATCGTCTCATTCACAATCGGTCTTCTCGCAATTGCGCTGCGTTTTAAACCAAAAAGATATCCCGTCGCCGTTTATATACTTCTCTATTTGTTCTGCCTCTATTGCCTTTTTGATGGCCCATGCACCCATCCTGTTGTTGCTTACGCTGCAGCTACTATACTTTTATTCGGTAAATTTTTTTGGTTTTTATGCTTAGCTGCAACTGAAAAGGGACCTGATAAAAATTTGAAGCAAATCCTTTTTTTTCATCCTTTTTGGACCGATCGACCGGCTCCAATTCCTCAGGGCTGGAAAGCTCTACAAATGTTTGAAGCTAAAACCGAAGATGATTTTTTAGCCTGCAGGATTGGTGCACTAAAAATTTTAATCCGCTTGATTTGCTGTTATACCATACTGTCATCTCTTTACTTTTTCGTATATGGTTTTCCTACCTCGATTTTCAAATATATTTCATTTCTTCCTCATTTAAAGATTCCTTCTGCAAGCCTCATGGGATTTAACTATATAAATCATCTTAACCTTCACATCTTAGATCTTTGGCTTGTACAAATCAGTCTAACCGTAGAGTTTTTGATGTACTTTATTATCACTTACGACACCATAGTCTTTGTCGGCAGATTAGCAGGATATCAGCTGCCCACAAATACTTCGAACCCTTTCACAGCATCGACATTTCACGAATTTCTGAGTCGAATGATGTACTACTACAACAAACTCCTCGTTCGGACATTTTTCTCTCCAATATATTACAAATTGGGTTTTATAAAAAATTACAACCTTCGCACCTTCATTGCCGTTAGCAGTTCAGTTTTACTTTTTGGCTCTGCTTATCACTTTTTTTCGCTACCTCAACAACTTGTATCCTTGGGCTTTAGTCATACCGCTATGAAATTTGCACATGTTCTTCCGTATTTCCTAACTCTGTCCATATTAGCAGCAACCTCAGTCGTTATTGAAAGAGCGGCAAATCGTAAGAACATTAGAACCACTCCTATACTACGCATATTGTTGCCCATGTGCTGTTTCGCTATTTACTCCCTTTGTATAACAATGATTATCGGGCACTACATGAAGTCCGAATGGGTCGATCATAAAACCTTTCTCCTATCACTTTTCGGTCTTTAGTCCAGTCCGACTCCAGACTTCTGTAAACCCCCTAAATTACCGAAATATTAATATGTTTTTGAAAGATTTTACTGTCTATCAAATATTATTTCTCGGGCTGGTTATGGGCCTCGAGTTTTATCTTTCTCGGATCAGAAAACTAGATAATTTTGAATGGACGGAAACTCTATCTAGTTTTTGCATTCGCGGAATGATGTATGTCATGTCCACATTTTACGCAGAGACATTTACTTTGTTTTTCGCTTGGTTTTGGAAAAATCGCTTACTTAGTTTTGATAAGGGTCCGCTGATCCTTGTGGTGGCATATTTAATCGCAGCTGAATTTCTATATTATTGGTCGCATCGGTTTTCACATAGCTACGCCATAGGTTGGGCCAATCATGCTACACATCACACCTTGCAAAGATTTAATATTGCAAATGGTATGCGCGGTGGAACGACGGGCCCATTTGCTTTATACTACTTTTTTCCAATTCCATTTTACGTCCTTGGTTTTCACCCAGAACTTTTGACCTTCTATACCTTGATGAACCTGATGTATCAGCAATTGCTACATACTGAACTTATCGGAAAGCTTGGATTTCTTGAGGGCATACTAAATACTCCTTCTGCTCATAGGGTGCACCACGGCACGCAAGAAATATATCGTAATAAAAATTTCGGGGGCATGACAGTCATCTTTGACCGCATGTTTGGCACCTACCAATCCGAACTTGAGGAAGTTAAGCCCAAATATGGTTTAATCAGTGGTGTCCCAAGCCAAAACCCACTGCGCTTAGCGTTGATCGGTTGGGAACAGATGTTTCGTTCATTGTTTTTCAAATATTGAAGTCGTAAGACGACATTGTTAATCTCTTCTGCATGACATCATGGCGAAAAACTAAATACATTCTTTGGGGCTTCTTAAGCTTTTATTTCCTTGTTTCAATAGCAACAAGCTTCACAAAAACGGGAGAGCTTTTTCCAATTTTTAACAGGCACTGGTTTTATAAGACGCCCAATGAATTTAGGGATTATGGGCTATTAGTTTATAAGTTAGACCAAAAGGAATTGATCGAACCATTATATGTTGAAAAAATCTACGCCCAACTTGCGGTATGGCCATTTTCTGCTTATGGAGCCATACAAAAACTAGGTGAAGCCACTGAAAATCAGTCGCCAGATCAAGCGACTCAAATGAGGGCTATGCAAAAACTAATTTTTGGCGCACGTTCGTTCAAAGCTCAACTTGTAAAAAGAAAAATGAATCCACTCGATTTTGTTTTACACAATACCACAGAGCTACATCAGGTGTTAATCGATGTCGAAAACTAATTTTATTTATGAAAAGGTGTTAACTGCAACGCAAATTTATTATTTTACTCTTGCGGCCCTTATTAATATTTATGGACTCGGCCAAATCAAAAATTTTCAATCTGACTTTAAGCCCATATACTTTAATGTCGCCTCTATTTTTACTGGCCTCAACTATCGCCAGTCTTTACTATACAGCTCTGTAATACTAATATTTTGCTGCTTTCTCGCGGCGATGAAAGTACGTTGGAGATTGCCAAAAATTGCCGTGAGCTTGTCCTTATTACTTTATGCTGCTGTTACAAATTCTGCCGGCGGATTGACACACCTTTATCAATTTTGGTTTTGGTCCAGCGTGATGCTCATTTGGGCCCCCTCAATAAAAGATCACTCTAACGATGATACTAAGAAATTCTATTTAGTCAGCTGGTGGGGTGCTCAGTCTATTGTGCTTCTTATGTATGGTTTATCTGGAATGTGGAAATGCATCGGTTTTTTTGTTCAAATCTTACAAAATCAAACCGGTATTTTTATGACTTCAGGTCTTTCTTATCATTTAGCTTCAGAGATTATTCGTGCGGGAGCCAATCCCGTACTCGGACAATGGCTTTTAGAAAATCCCGATTTGCAGCCTATGCTCGCCATTCCGACTGCTGTGATTCAGTTGTCTTGTTTTGTTGGAATTTTTAAAACACAACTTAGGCCGTATTTAGGCTTAGCTCTGATAGTTTTTCATCTTGGCACTTTTTTCTTTCTCGCGATTAACTATCCAACCAATTTCGCGCTGATTCCCATCTTATTTTTATTAGTTCCGAGATTTACTCCCCCTTGGAGTTCTGCTCGCCAACAGGAAGCTCACTAACAGGAACACTTTTAAATTCTTTCCCATCGAAAGATGCAATTCGACGCTCTCCATCCATAACGGTCGCGACATGTACAGGACGACTCCAGATGGCACAAAGATTCTTCATTGTTTCATGCATATAATCGGGCTGCATTTCAACGCCTTCGAATAAGTGCGCAAGCAACAATTCGCCACGATTATTAAAGTTCGCATCAATTACAGAAATTATAGGTTGTCCGAAATTCGTAAGTTGAAATAGTAACTTCTTCTTAATTTGTGGAAAGTCACGAGTATCGACTTCGTATTGCCCCGTGCGCTTGTTGAATTTATAAACAAACATTTTGTTTTTAACGCAAAATTCTTCCGTTAAAAATTCATCGATAAATGTTACATCATTGTAGTGCTTGCGAACTTCGAACATTTTTTTGCGACCATCACCTGTTTTCTTATCCCAGTTCTTTTTCGCCGCTAAATCTTCGCAGTCATTCCATTCTTTGCCGTATTGACCTTTGTTCCAACGCTCTTCAATATTACGGAACAACTCGAGACCAATTTTATATGGATTAAATCCCGTCGGCGACATCGCCATGGTTCCCGAATGGCGATCAGCAAAATCAATTATTTCACCATCATTGGCAATTCGCTCGGTCATTAATTTTGCATGCCAAAATGAAGCCCAACCTTCATTCATAATTTTGGTCATACCTTGTGGCGCAAAATAGTAAGCTTCATCACGAATGATAGATAACACATCCTGCTGCCACGTTTTTAGAGGTGCATAGTGTATCAAGAAATTCAAAACGTCTTTTTCAGGCTTCTTTGGAAAAACTGAATTTTCTTCTTCGATTTCCTGTTTATGTCGAGCCTGTGCCTCCCGCACTTGATCCGGAGGATTAATAAAAGATTCCATATAGTCTTTATGAACCTTTAATTTTCCGACTTCGCGAGGGGCATCCGTTAGAATAATATCATCTTCACCGCGATCAATTGCACTGGTGTCGATTTTCACTTCCGAGTACGGGCTGTAACGATCAATCAAATTTTCTAGACTTAAACATTTATCAATAAAGTCTTCGACCTCTTCAATACCATATCGGTCGATATAACGGCGAACGCGCACAGCATGATTGGCGGTTGCGTCCATCATTTTACGATTCGTTCTCGAAAACCACATATTGTTCTTGAAGAAATCACAGTGTCCAAACACATGGGCCATGACGAGCTTTTGATCAACGAACTCATTCCCTTCCATCAGGTAGGCGTAGCAGGGATCATTATTTATCACGAGCTCATAAATTTTCGATAACCCGTATTCATAGCTACGAGACATTTGCTCGTAATCCATGCCAAAGCGCCAATGTGGATAACGCGTGGGAAAACCTCCGTAAGAGGCAATTTGATTCATCTCTTCATAAGTCACTAACTCAAAAATCGTCTCAAAGAAATCAAGGCCGACGTCTTCAGCCACTTTACATATACGAACGCGCTCTTTCTCTAATTCCGGAGTTAAATTACCCAAAATTACCTCCCGCGCCCTAGAAAATCTTTAATCGATTGAACTATGCGGTCTCGGTTTTCAATCTTACTCATCACAAGGCGTTCATCTGCTGGAAATGATTTCTCTAGATCTTTCAAGAATTGGCCACTTCCGTACTTACTTTCCACTTGCCCATAGCCAAACATATTACAGTGCGGAAGGAAAAACTCTTTCAAAAGCTTTACGCAGAGCCGAGTGTCTTCACCACTCCAGTTGTCTCCATCACTAAAGTGAAATGGATAGACGTTCCAATCTGAGAGCGGGTACTCTTCATCAATTAATTTTTTACATAATTTATAAGCAGATGAAATCAGCGTACCACCCGATTCGGATGTGCTGAAAAAAGTTTTTTCATCCACTTCTTTTGCCGCGGCATCGTGAATAATAAATCGAGTATCTAAACCCTTATAGTTTCGCTTGAGCCACGTATTGATCCAAAAACTTTCTAAACGAACGATTTCTTTTTGTTCATCTCCCATCGAACCCGACACATCCATCATATATATAACAACAGCATTGGCCTGAGGTTTCGTGGATTTACGAAAAGATCGATAACGAAAATCTTTTTTAATTGGCACAATAACAGGATCTTCGGCATTGTACTGCCCCGAAGACATGTAGCGCTTCAAAGCCTCTTTATAAGAGGATTTATAGTGACGTAAACTTTCAGGTCCTACATTTGATCGGCCGTTATATGTATTCACCGCGGTATCAACGGTTTTGCTGCCTTTGGGCTGAATGCGTGGAAGTGATAGCTCTTGTCCCAAGATATCGGCCAATTCTTCTAAACTGACATCGACTTCTAGAATATGCTCTCCGGGCTGATCCCCCGCTTGTCCTTGTCCTGGGCCCTGTTCACCATCAACGGTTTCGCCAGGATTTCCTTGTCCTTGACCCACACCACCAGATTGCTTCGGCCCATAGCGAAATTTTGGAATTTCAATTTGTGGAACAGGGATTTTGACGAACTCTTTCTCCCGCTTCCCAATCATTTCCGATTGAGTGACGTATTTTTTGAAGTTCTGTTTGATCCGGCCCCGAATGATGTCTCGGAACCGGCTATGATCTTCTCTAATACTCATTATTTTTTATCTTTCACGTCTCCACGTGCAAAAATACTGGCCACATAATGTAAAACATCGATCGCTGAAATCTCGTCATAACCGTATTCTTTGATTAAACGAGTTTTCACGATCTCAATTTTCTCTTGCGTGTCTTTATCCGCCACTGACGACACCAATGAAGTCAGCTTAATGGTATCTTTTTGATCTTCGAATAACTTTAATTCAAGTGCACGATGCAGACGTTCATTTGTCTTATAATCGAATTTCTTACCCTCTAAAGAAAGTGCGCCGATGTAATTCATAATCTCTCGACGGAAATCATCTTTGCGGGACTCGGGAATTTCGATCTTATCTTCAATCGACTTCATTAAACGTTCATCTGGCTCATCATCCGTTCCTGTATAAGGGTTACGAACGCGCTCTTTCTGTGTATACGCTTTTACGTTGTCGATGTAGTTTGCACACAATCTTTGCAAAGCACCTTCGTCTGCCGAAATTGCTCTTTGCACTTCACCCTTGATAATATCTTCGTATTCTTGCTTCACAACACTGAGTAACTCTTTAAAATCCTGCTTTAATTCTTCGTTTGAAATCAACGAGTGGTGCTTTAAACCCGCATCAAGCTCATTGAGAACCATAAATGGATTCACTGATCCATTGTTTCTTTGTTGAGCCATTACGATCGCGTTCGACAACTTATCTTGAATGTAACGAGGAGAAATCCCTTCTAGGCCTTCACGACGAGCTTCTTTGCGAAGTTCTTTAATATTGTCTTCTGTGTAACCAGGAAGATTTTTTCCGTCATACAGTTTTAATTTTTGTAAACGAGTCAGATTCGCTTTCTTTGGCTTTTCCAAGCGAGTCATAATCGCCCACATTGCTGCCATTTCAATTGTGTGCGGCGCAATCGATACTCCACGAAGAACTCGACTATTAAAATCTTTTTTATAAATGCTGACTTCGTCTTTTAGTTTCGTGATGTACGGAATATCGATTTTCACCGTACGATCTCGCAAAGCTTCCATAAATTCATTGTCCTGAAGTTTGCGGTATTCAGGCTCATTGGTATGGCCAATTATCACTTCATCAATGTAGGTTTGTGCGAATTTTTTTGGCTTGATTCGATGTTCTTGCGAAGCACCTAACAAATCATAAAGGAACGCCACATCTAATTTCAAAACCTCAACGAACTCAATCATTCCACGATTGGCAATATTGAATTCACCATCGAAATTAAATGCACGTGGATCAGAATCCGATCCATATTCGGCAATTTTTCGATAGTTCATATCGCCAGTAAGCTCGGTACTATCCTGATTCTTTTCATCTTTTGGCTGAAAGGTTCCAATGCCAATACGATCGGCTTCACTCAGAATAAGACGCTTAACGCGTACATGATTAAGGACTTTCGAAATATCCCCATTATACTTACCCAAAAGCTGACTGAAGATATAACGACTTGGCGGGCATAATTCGCCTTTGATCACGACGCGAAATTCATCTTTGCTTCCGCGATTCAGTTCTTCGCAAATTTTCTCGCGCATTTCTTCTGGAACTAGCAACAGCGGCTCTTCATGCATCGGGCTTGGAAAAACGCGAACATCTTTTCCAAAAATTTCTGGATGTTGTCCATCTGGATCCATCCACTCAAATGTATAAAGCTGCCCTTGTTCTGTTTTCGAGTATTTTTCTACTCCTCGCTTGATCATGCGACAGATTGTAGATTTCGCACTGCCGACAGGTCCGTGCAGAAGAATCACGCGCTTTTCAGTTCCGTATCCCATGGCGGCGGCTTTAAGCACATTCACCAACTTCATCAGTGAAATATCCATTCCGTAAACCGCATCACGGCCATCATTGTCTTCGTCATCAAAGAACTTATAATGGATCATGTGCTTTTTCACATCGGTGTAGGTGTCGGTGCCTTTTTCCAAAATCATATCGTACATGCGCTGAAACGCATTGCGGGTGATCTTTGGATTGTCGCGAATGAGATTGAGATATTCGTTAAATGTTCCGCTCCAATGCATTTCCTTGAAACTATTCTGATCTTGCATGGACTTGATCATTGCTGCGAAATCGGTATTACGGCCTTCCGTTGCCATTTGCACCCCCTGCACCTTTTCTAATTATGCAGCAGCAACACTTTTTCAGCAATGCATGATTGCTATCTTTCTATTCGAAAGAGTATTAGCGCCGAACTAGCCTTAGGTGCAGGATCAAACGGAATAATAGCAGTCTAACAGCCGCTACTTTCTTAAAGAAACCTTTAAACAATTGTAGCCATTGGTAAAGCAGAACTGGCAACAAACGATCTGATTGATGAAATCCCTGCACACCGTATACATGCCGGTTTTCTGCCTCTGGCAAATAAGTTCCAAACATCCTGTCCCAAACAATCAGAACTCCACCAAAATTTACCGCCATGGTTCGATCTTGATTTGACAACGAGTGGTGCATGCGATGGCAAGACGGTGTATTTAAAACCCACTCCAAACATTTTATCCTTGGAAAATAAGAACAATGAAGCCATGTCGAATAAACTGAAATCCAGAGGAAAAAGGCATAGGCCTCCAGTCCGACCGTGCCAGGAAGTTGTGCGGCCAATGGCAGCCATACGATTGTAGCTCCCACTTTTACAACTCGAATAGGATCTCGATGCGAGCTAATTATGTTTAACTTTGTTATTGTATGATGCGTAAAATGTCCCGCCCAAAACAATCCAATGTGATGTGCGAGCCAATGAGACGAGTAATAAACAAAATCTACTACCAAAAATAAAATGATCAGTCGTAACCAATCTGGTCCAACCCACTTTAATTCGTATAAAAATGGAACCCGCAAATACGTGCTAGCAAAATTATAAGCTTTTGCTGGGCTTATTGGTATATATCGACCAATCTCTGCGGCATAAACACCAGAGGCATAATTCGCTGCGAATATTAATGCCGTAATGTAATTTTCTTTCCCTGAATAAATATGCAAACTCTTGTATCGAGCATATCCGTACTCAAGAATAATAAAAACAAGTGTCAGGGCGAAAATCCACTGCATCGACCCATTATTTACTCTTTCGCAATTGAAAACAAATAAGTTAAACTGTGCACGATGAAACAGATTGCACTCAGACTTACGGCTGGTACCAAAATTACTGTTTTAATTTGGTCTGTTGCAATATTCGTTCAATTGCTGACTTTTTCTTTTATTCAAGGACCCGCCTTTTTTATTGTCGGTGCATCACCCCTACTGCTTGTATTACTTTTCGGCTGTTGCGTGCTCAGCTGGATTCCATATGCTCGGTGGCGGCAGGTTTTCGGTAGTCTTTTTCTTTCCATTTTATTATGTTTCTATTTAATCAGTTTTATCTCTCTTTACACCACACAACATTTTCTCGGCTATGACTCCGTACGCTTTCTTCTCAACAATCCTGGACTCATTATCAAGCAACTCCTACACATGCAGCTTGCGCCAACTTTACTATTCTTGATCTCTCTTGGAGTTTTGCCCGTATTCTTCTTTTTAATTTGGCCAACTTTAGAGAGGAAATCCCAAAATACGCCATGGATCTCTAAGGCTATGGTTATGATTTATATCGCTTTACTGCCGGTAGCCATTTTGTTTATCCATAAAGAAGATTCGATTTCATTTTTCCGGACCGAACCTCTCGGTGCACTTATTTTTACTGATAGTAGGGCTTATGTTCCGGAGGAGGCCCGGCTCAATGCAGATGAGATACCTTTCCTCGTCGAGAACAGGCCCATAATTTCTACTTCCGACTATTTAAAATCCGTTGATGTAAAGAACCTGAAAAAGAGAAATGTGATCGTTATTTTAGTTGAGTCGCTTCGCCCCGATCAACTCTCGAGTTTCGGCGGTTCGGTCAGTGTTATGGAAAATGTGGATCATCTTGCTCAACAATCCACACTTTTCACTGACACCTATGCTCAATCGACACATTCAAGTTATGCAGATCCAAGCCCATTCTCTTCACACTATCCTATGCGTTCACGCTTCATATATTTCTATCCAGAGACCCCTCCTTATCCGCGAGTTTTCATTTATGATCTTCTGAAAAGTATTGGCTATCGAACTGCAATTTTCTCCTCGCAGGACGAGCGTTGGGGCAACATGCACAATTACCTCTCTAGTCCATCATTGGATGTTTTTTTTCATGCCAAAAATTACTCAGGACATAAACCCTCTGGGAAAGTTGATGATTCCATTACAATTTCCAAGGCCATTGAATGGATCGATGCAAAAAAGGACATTCCATTTTTTCTTTACTTGAACACTCAAAATAGCCACGTGCCTTACGTTGTGCCGGAAAACTTTCCAAATCGCTTTGGGCCTCGATCTTTAGATTTCAATATGCGATTCGGCCATTTACCCGCAGATAAAGTTCGTGACGCCAAGGGACGCTACTCGGATAGTCTTGCTTATACTGATGCGCAACTCGGTCGTTTGTTTCAATTTTTGCGGAATCAAAGTTTGTTACAAGATACTTTAGTCGTAATCGTTGGTGACAACGGACAGGCCTTCGGCGAACACGGCTTTGCAGATCATGCCAGTTTTATTTATGAAGAGGCCGTGCGAGTTCCTTTAATATTTTATATACCATGGATTAGCACTTCAAAAAAGGACTCTCGTCCTGCACAACAAATAGATATCGCCCCGACCATTTTATCTTTGCTACATCTGCCGCCACATCCATCCTTTCAAGGGATCAACTTAACAGATCCAAATCCACATATGCATCGAACGCGCTTTCTTCTCACACAAAGCCCACTTCTTTATCAGTATGCCGTCGTAAAAGACGGCTACAAATTTTTATGGACTCCATATTCGAGGCACGCACAACTATTCAATTTAAAAAATGATCCGGCTGAGCTGAATGATCTTGCCGTCTCTGACCAGAAAACGACTCAACAACTCGGAAAATACTTAAGGGCTTGGTCACGATTACACTTGCGTTACTATAATGAGCCCGAACTGTATCAGAAGTTTTATCCACCGTTTATTGTAGAATAACTTTTAATCCAAAGTCCAATTGAGCTATCGCCTATTTATTCTGAATTGTGTGACGCACAAATGATTTGGTTGTTGGGGTTTTGGAAATCAATTCGTAATCAGGACCTATAGCTGACCATATACCGGCACTTACAAAATATTGGAAACAGTCGAAGTTTTTAGGTAAAAAATTAAATTCATGCTGATAATTCGTAAAGATAATTAAAGACGGCTTGTTTTGCATTATATCGGACTTGATCTGCTCTACATATTTCGCTTCCGGCGGAGACATCTCGTGCTGTGCTTTATAGCGATAAAGGCCCACATTGTCTTCTGCGTTAGGATTATTATAAAAGCTCATAGGAAATTGAAATAAATAACGCGTTCCTGGATAGCGCTGCTGCTGCAAAAACGCGGGGTAGGAATGCAATGGGTTTGGCGAGAGTACGACAACAAAGTCTTGAGGTGACGAATGTTCGAGTACAATTTTTTCTACTTCATCTTCCCCATATTTAGGTGAGTTATCTAAATAGATTGGATTCACTAAGACTCGAGATGTCTTCAGTAAAATACCAATACTAAAATACATCGTGAACGACAAAAAGAACAAACTCCAACAACGAACAGTGAGCGAAAAGGGTTTAAACAGTTGTGGAACAATAATTGCGACAGAGAGAATCACAAAATACATCATTGGAACAAAATGATAGTACCAACCCTTACCTTGAAATAAATAAATCGTAATACAAGCGAGGATTGTTACTCCCCAAACCCATTTTATCTCTCTCAATCGATGATCCACGCGAACAAGAACTAACAACAAAGCTCCCACCAATCCACATACTAAATAGTGAGGGCGTTCCAGCATCAATCCGCCATACGGTTTGGCAAAAGAGTGATAATTCTTGATAACCTGTGGGACGAGGTCTTGAAAAAACGCTCTTTGTATTTCCGTCGGCCAGAGTAAAAAGTGAATGCCATAAAGCAGTCCAGCCGCAAAAAATATAAAAATTTCCTTTTCTCTTAATCCTGACCAAGATCGGCGTATGTAAGCCAGCGCCAATTCAAAACACATCACAACAAAAAGAAAATATGGCTTCAGTAGCGACATGAGCGCGCACCACATCACAACCCATATCCACACCATTAAATTTTCTTTTTTTTGTTTTTCATTTAAAAATCGCAGAAAAAAATAGGGTACAAATGCAAGAATAAACAAGTGCTCTCTTTGCCCGGCCGCTCGCACATAGACCATAATCGCGGACAGCATGATAAATATCCAAGTGATCCACCACGCCTCCCACTTGTGAAGCATTGTGTTTGCCCGCAAAATTCGATTTAGACAAAAGGTCATTGACGCAATAAAAAGCAAAAGTGCTGTTTTAAACACCAAAATGACGGAAGTTCCGGTTAGTGCTGCGATAAATGCCCATGGAATATTTAAATATACGATTAATGGAGGATTAATATCGATGAAATCAACGTAGATTTTTTTTCCTTTTAACATCATCTCGGCAGATTGAAGATACATCGCCTGATCGATACCGATGTTGTAAGGAGATCGAAAATAAAGAAAAACAACAAAAATAAAACTTAAAACAAGAGCGATCCGCACGACATCCGATAGAAAATCGCTTTTTCTCTCAGATGTAAAGTGTTATCTTCCTTCACAAGAAGAGGTACTGAATTTCAAACTCTAGAGTAAACGAAAATACTGCGAAGACATCGATCGACATTAGTCTGCTGTTTTGTTCGATTAGTTATTTTTTATATGTCATTTCAAAATTTTCATTTTATACCGTCGACGACGCTTATATACACTTTCGCATTGCTCGGCATATAGCTGAACATGGACTTCCTTACTTTAACATTGACGAAGCCGTCATGGGTAGCTCTCCTCACGCTTGGATCAATGCCATCGCGATATATTTTAAACTGTTTGGCACCTCACTTGATTTTATGCCTTACTTCTCTTGGGTTTGGACTTGTGCAGCATTCTTTTGCCTCCGCCAATTATTGATCGAAAGGTTCACCCGCACTCTCTCGACACTTTTTGCATTTTTACTGATCACAGTTTTTTTATTGCCATCGGCTGCAGGATTAATGGAAACACCAATGGCTTCTTTTTTCTTTTTGCTTTCTTTGACCTTTTTGAAAAATAAAAAAATTTTTTGGTTTGGTTTTTTTGCAGGCGTTTGTCTTTGGGTTCGCGTTGAATTTCTCGCCCTTATTTGTCTCGGCCCCTTTTTTGTTTCCCGCGAGCAACGAGGTGCCTATCTGGGCGCCGCTTCTATTCCGATTGCAATTTACTTGATATACACGCTTTACTATTTCGGTACGCCCGTTCCACTGCCAGTCATTAGCAAGCCTATTGTTTATTCTGTTGGATTCGCTGAGTTTTTTTCGTGGTTGCCTGATGCTGTAAGCTATCCGATGGATTGGCGTTATTTCTGGTTTCCACTTCTACGAGCTTGGACTGCAGGCCCAGCACTCCTTGGACTTTATGCTTGGCTTTTTTATTTCGCCCTTCGCCATAAGGCGACTCCATGGATGACTCTGTGTCTTTGCTTTTCTGGAGCAGTTTTACTAACGTATTTCATTAAGCATACGTTTATTTTTTCTTGGTACGTCCCTTTGTTTTCGCTGCCCTTAGCCCTTACATTTGTTTTACTTGTTCCTCGAAAAAATTTAGTTTTAGCCAGCTTTCTCATCCTCATTGGACTCTTCAATGTTTTTTACATTGCTACAACAAACTTGTTCGCATCTATCTCAAATAAAGATTACTACTTCGATGAGTACGCTTCAGGATGGCGTGTACAACAATTTTTGCAAATCGGAACCGATCTTTATGAAAAAAAGCCTGATGCCACTTTATTAACAGCCGAAATCGGAGCGCTTGGCTGGACTTTCAAAGGAAAAATAATGGATGGAGCCGCTCTTATTTCCCCCGATGCCCTAAAGTATCATCCCATGAATGTACCCAATGATCGACCATGGACTGCAGCTGGAGCCATCCCTTATCAGTTTGTCCTCGACACAAACCCAGACTTTATTGTTTCTCTTCCAATTTTTAGCGTCGCTGTTCGGCGTGAGATTGAATCTGGATTATTAAAATATAAACTTTTATATTCGAAACCTGTAATTCCCGTTAAGGAATACTTAAGATCGCAAATTTTTTCCGTATGGTCCTCACGGCAGATCGATGTATTTGCACGGAAATAATTGACCCCTTATATAAATTATAGCTAATCTCATCCCGTGATCTATTTGAACTTTGTCGGCCTCATACTATTTTCATTTTTATCTTTCGCAAACAAAGACGCCGCCATTTTACTTCCTCAGCCCAATACAATTGCAAAAGTAACTTGTGGTTCTAATGTTCGTACGACTACGTCGGGCTCTCTATACCAACATTCACAATCTGAACGCATCAACACGCGCACCACTTTCCCTGGCGGCTCAGAACAGGCCACCTTAGAGTTTTGGAATCGCTTCGCATTGATTTATACCAATTGGGAAAGTGGCCCCACCTATTCTTATGCGAAACTCGTATCTGGAGATTTAGATAAGATGGCTCTGAATGTTGGAAAAAAATATGCGGGTCAGATCGCACAAACGGTCGTCACAAATAAAATATCAAAAACGGATGATTGGAACGTCAACGTTAGTATCGTACAGATAGAAAAAGTAAAATTCAAAAATGAATCTGTTGTAGCCTATTTAATCAAAATGCAAAGGCAAAAAATTTCTGGTGCTCGTGATACTGTAACTGCCGAGTTTCGCTATCTTCCCAAATACCATCAGTCTTATTCAGTTAAAGTGCAATATTCCGGAGAGACGAGCCCTCACGAATGTATGTTGACTGACGTTAGCCCCGTGACTGCGTCTACCGCAAAACCTAAAAAATAACTTGAGCTCGCCGTGCGCGAATGAATTTATTGAACTTTCAAACGCTCAAAGTTTTTTGGAGCGTCTAATTGAAATGCTTTATCTGGGTCTGAAATTTTCGGCGTAAACATAACAAAATTCATTTGCAAGCTACCAAGGGTGTGATCCAACAGTACAGTTTTTCTCTCTCCCGCACGGTCTTTCCAAGTGATGGTCATCTTTTGTGCTAAATTTTTGCATTGCTCAACTCGACCCTGTTGATCCCGAACACACGACCAGTTTTTTTCTTCGATAGGACGATCAAAAAAGATATTATAGAGCCAATTCGGATTCAAAGGCACCATCAGTACGGGTCGCAAAACCTGATCGGAAGCCATTCCCACATAAAATTTCTTCTGCGGTACAAGTAAGTATTTTACTTGCTTATCATTCATATAAAGTGAGGCCACATGCCCCGTTACTGGCGATACAATATCCAACCGCAATTTTTTTTGCCACTGGGCCTTGGCATCGACATTTAAAATAAAAGATTTGTTTTCTGTTTTATCACGCACCAAAACCTTTGAAGTCCAAGTGCCCTCTTGTACGCCAGCCATATCTTTAGAACCCGTTTGACAGCCGGCAATAACAATCGTTGTAAATAATAAATTAAGGAGAAGGACGTGCCGACGCGGGCTTGCGCTCTTCTTTCGAACGAATGAAGATCTGTTGATCAATAGAAACAATCTTTGAACGAAGTTTTTGTGCTTTTTGTGCATCGGTCTCTTTCTCCACAGCTTTCTGGTACATCTTTCTCGCTTTTTCCATCAACTGCAACCGATAATAAGCATCTCCTAAGTGTTCTGCAATGATTGGTTCGGAAGATTGTACTTTATATGCGGCCTCTAAGAGACGCACCGATTCTTCAACCTCACCTTTTTTAAATAGCACCCAGCCCATCGTATCCATAATGTATCCATCATTGGGCTGTTTCGACATGGCTTTACGAGCCAATTCTTCTGCTTCAACCAAAGAATCATTTTGATCTGCCAACGTATACGCCAAATAATTCATAGCTTGCACATGGTCCGCATCTAGTTCGAGCACTTTTCTGAGTTGAAAAACCGTTTTATCAATTTTTCCTACGCGATCATAAAGACTCGCCATAAAGAAATTCAACTGTACGTGTTCTGGAAATTTTTTAATTGCACCCTCAAGCATTGGAACCGCTTGATCATATCGCTTTTGGTCATCTAACAGAGAGGCCAAAAACGCATAAAACTGCGGCACATCGTTTTTCACCTGAATTGCCGCTTCCATTACTTTTTGTGCTTCTTCAAGATCACCGCTTTGTCTATGTAAGTGAGCCGCATGAATCATCGCCTCAGTAAAATACTGACTTTCTGCTGGCACTAATTTGTAGTTTTTGATGGCTGGGCGTGTACGTCCTAACTCTTCATAAACCGCACCCAAATAGAAGCGAATCTTGTCGGACTCGGGAGCCACAAGCAGGATATCCTCAAGTCGAGCGGCCGCTCGGGAGTACTCTTTTTTCTCAATGAGAATCAGTGCGATTTTCATTTTCACATTTAAGTTATCACGCTCGAAACTTTCCACAACTTGAAGATGCTCTTCGGCTTTATCGTAATTTTCTTTTTCTAAAAAGTACTGGCCCAATTCTTTTGCTACTTCTTTGTTCGGACCAAATTTTTCTTGGTAAGAAGAAAGCATTTTGATGGCTTCTGCTTCCCGATCCATCTTGCGCATTAAATCATAGAGCGCAAGAGCACTTTCAACATGTTCCGGCTTTAAAGACATGGCCTTTAGATAGTTTTTCTCGGCGTCCGCATACTTATGTTGCTCTCCACGTACTCGCCCAATGTAGTAATAGGCCTGATGAGGATTCGGATTACCTGGGCGAGAAGCCACCTTGAGTAATTGCTCGACTGACTCATCATATTTTTTCTGCTCAGCCAAAATCGCACCAATCAACATCGGCGCTTCCATATTGTTCGGATCACGTTTTGCGACTTCCCGGTACTGAGCCAGCGCAGGTTCATAGGTTTTGATGGTTGAGTACAATCCACCAAGCAATAACCGCGCATCACTGTTGTTCGGATCTTGTGAAATCGCCATTTCCGCTTGTTCGATTGCCTCGCTCATAAGTCCTTGACGCACATATTCAGCTGCCAATCGTAAGCGCACCAAAGCTGAGTTGGGATCGTACACAAGAGTCAGCTTAAATTCTTCTGTGGCTTTCTGAGACTTACCTTCAAGGCTAAATGCTTCCCCCAAAGTAAAGTGATAGTCCGCCTGACTCCGCATATAAACAGGATCCAAAGTTGGATTGTCAGGATTTTCCGAGACATTTGGAGCCATCAACTCTGGCGCCGGATTTAGATTGGAAAGGCTAGAATCGCGAACCAGTCCCCGCTCATCATTCCAGATTGTGGAACATCCTACTTGTAGGGTCGCAACGATTAAGATCCATCCGATATTTTTCATTCAAGCCCTCTTGGTAAATTCTCATCGGTGAATTGAAGGGCTTGCTTGATTGGACTTTTGGCCTGTTTTGCTCGGAATGAAACAATTACAGATGAAGGTCCTGATATTAGATAAATTAATGATTTAACTAATTTTTATTGAAACAAATGGGGTCTTGTGACAAATAGCATTAACCGATCCCAAGCAGACTGGGGTTACCCGAAATGAGGCTCATGCCGCGATCCGTCTTACTCCCTTGAAATTATTGGAGAAGGTCTGGAGGGAGGCTTGACAAGCTGTGGCGCCCGAGGCTATTGTCCGGGCCGATTCGGGGGAAAGCGTCGTAAACTTCCAGAGGGAGGCAAGTCTGGTGAACCAAGAAACAGTTATCGCAAGCAAAGCGAACGCACGAACAAAGATCATTAAGCGTTATCAGAATCGCAAGCTCTATGACACACAACAGAGCTGCTATGTAACACTTGATGATATCGCCAAGATGATTCGTTCAAACGAAGAAGTCATGGTTATCGACAATAAAACTAAGAACGACATCACTGCGGCAACTTTGACGCAGATCATTTTTGAAGCTGAAAAGAAAGCATCTCAATATGCTCCACTTTTTACTCTTCGCGAAATCATCCAAAACGGCAACGGCAGCATTTCAAGCTATCTTGCTAAATTGGGCGCCTTCCCGAAAGATTACGCTGAGAAGCAAGCTGCAATGAATGAGTCTTTGGCTGATAAGTCTGAAGCCGGCAAAGCCTCTTATGATGATGTGAAGCAATCTTTAGAAGAGCGCGTAGCAACTGCTGCTCACGCTGCAACTTCTGAAGTGGCTGGACGCGGTTTCAACGAAACAACTCCAGAACTTCCATCTTCCAATAAAAGCCTTAACAACTAATATTGTTTAATCAATTAGTTGCGATGAAAACCCTCTGCGAACCAGAGGGTTTTTTATTTTTTCTTCAAATTGAAAAACCCTCTTGCGCGCCGTGCAACAATCTATATAACACGTGCTACAAAAGGATCTGCTTAATCACTAAGTAGAAGAAAAGGAAGCCCATGAAAGCGTTATTATTGACCTTGTTGTTCGCAGGAAGTTTCGCCTCTGCTTCAGGAGAATGGACCACAAAATCGCAAAAGACCGTCGCAAAAACAGGTGAGATCTGCACACTGACGATCGAGTCATTGATCGTTACACCAATAAATGGAGAGGATGAATACAGTCAGCCCTTCGTAAATTACAACAAACTGTTAAATCAAATCGCGATTGAAACTGCTAAAATGTATTTCGAAGCCATTGGCGAGTACAGCGATGGACGATGCGCCAAAAGTCGTGATGGCGGCCTAAGCGCAGAAGTCACAACCAAATTGAGTTACAAAACCCCTAAATGGTCGTCATGGGAGCAAAGTTCGGCTGGATATTTAGGTGGAGCACATGGCTATGCCGAAGTGGATTATCTTGTGATTTCTGCTGAAGGCGAACAAGTCACCTTTGATATGGTGTTGGATGTCAGCATCGATACATTTATGAAAACCATCATCACTAAATTGAAAGCAAAGGACCGTTATAATGAAGAATCATTTGCTATCTGGAAGGACGGCGATGATGTTATCGAAAGATTGAATTACTCAGCCGACGACAAAGGGATTTCAATTTTCTTCAATAGTTATGACATTGCTTCTTATGCAGATGGACCAACAGAAATTTTTTATTCCTGGGAAGAATTGAAATCGATTTTAAGAAAGAAGTCGATCTTCGAAAATCAACTGAAATAGAAAGACGAATGAGCTCGAAAGAACCATCTACTTAAACGAACGCCAAGCCAAGAAGGTTTTCTTTCTTGGCTTTACTTTAACTGTACCAAAATCCATCGCCTCCCCTGTCGAGGCATTTTCTGCAGATAGACCTTCCACTTTAATTTTGTACTCGCCGGCTGGTAAGTACAGCTTCGCGACTTGAAAACTTTCAGGAAGTAAAGACCATTGGCGCAAGTCTGCTCGATCAGCCAATGACATGCCGATCAACGCCAGATCCCCCAACAGTTGATTCTTCTGGCGAATCTGATCCGCAACAACCGCTTTCGTAGCCATCCCCGCCACTCGCTTAGCAATTAAAGCGGCATACTGGTCATCTAAGGTTTTAATTGCCACATCCTGTACGCTTAAAATTTGTTGCGTGCCCTCTTCATGAATCTTTTTGCCATCATCAACAATGAGTTTTGCTTTCTTCGTAAAATTGGCAGTTGGATAAAGCTTTGGAATGCTGGTGAAATCCGGATTCGGATACTTTCGTGGGCCCCAACCTTGTTGATAAATCAATACAACTTCACCATAATTTTTATCTTTCCATTCCGGCTTTATTTTTACTTCAGGAAAGAGCTTTTGCCATTTCGCTAGTTCTTCTGGGCGCTGTGCATTTTTAGCCGCGCGAATGAGATCTTCTCGCAAATAAGGAATATCCGGGTTTACTTTGTAGGTGTTGTTATAGTCGATGTAAGCACTATCCGGATTCTTTTCAGCCTCCCAAATCATAGCCGACAAATAGAATGCAAACGGGTTCTGTTCGTAATTTCTTTTCGCTTCGAATTTAAATTTATAAAGTTTTTGGTTCAGCCGACGAGCCTCAACCAACGCATCCTCAGAATTACCAAGCATCAAATAGTTAATCGCCATTTGTGCATTGACCATGACTTTTTCATAGTCATCGCCCTTGTATTGAACCAAACCTTCATTTAGCAAGATACTGCCTGCTTCACGCGACAAAGACGTATAATCCTGAATATCAGAAAGCTTATCAGCCTTAAGCAAGATCTCGTTACTTTCTTTGTATTTGCCGGATTGTTGAAGTGCGGTCCCGTAATCGAAAAGATAAACCAGCTGATCATCAGAATCTTTCTCCGCTAAGGGCCGCAGTTTTTCTGCAGCCTCATCGGATTTTCCCTCTTTCATCAGCCGGCGGGGTTCATCTACTTTTGATTGATAGGAAGCACAACCCGCTGTCGCGAGTAATGCTATCAGCAGACAAACTTTCTTCATTTAATTATAGGCCTACGCGTTTCTTTTTAAAGATTTTGCGGATTTGCTTATAATCACTCCACACGATCAAACCTGTTTTTAAGTTCGTCATGTTTAAAGAAATTTTATAATAAACGGTTTTGTCTTTTCCAGCCTCTTGCACGATCGAATCTAAGCGACCATTCAAAATAAAATCAGCACCTGTTTGGCCGCCCTTGGCTTTTTTCGTTTCGCGAGACGCGTTCTCTTCTTGGTATTGATATTCTTCAGCCATATCTTCGCGAGCCGCTTTATCAACGAAAGATACTTTTCCGCCTCTCATTAATTCTGTCGACACCATGTCGGTGATGCTTTGAGTATCAATATGCTCACTCGTTTTATTTTGAAGTTTCGTTACCATCACAACAGGTGGTCGTTTCGCATTGGCAATCGCAGGATGATTGATGGCACTGTTCACCAAATCTTTCACAGCCACTTGCATATCTGTTTCTGACCATTGGTCATTTAACAGATTCGTACTTTCTACATTTTGATCGTAATCGCCCTTAACGAACGCGCGAGGTCCGCAGGCGGTAAGTAAGCTAAGTCCAAAAACTGCAATTAAAAGCGTCTTCATAAATCTCCCTTTTTGTAGACAGCCCGATATATTAAAGGTCTCAGTGGACGAACACAACGAGTGATAGCTGGGTGCGTCCGAAACCCGTTCGCGAACAGTATTATGCCCTATTTAANNCTATTTAAGAAGACTTAATAACTTTGGCCCAGTTGCAATAGACCGACGCATGAGAATTAAAAATAGCCAAATCGCCCAACGAAAGATGCGCCAAGTCATAAGTTTTGAAATTGAGGAATTCTGGGTAATGGCCTTGAATTCAGGCAAACAATCCTTAGCTCTTGAATGCTTGTTTCGCGGCACCGTTGATGCCTGCCTCATTCACCCTCGAGATATTTTTCGATTTGCCTGTAAACACAACGCCAGCGGATTGATCGTGGCTCACAGTCATCCTTCTGGCGACGCCTTCCCTTCAGATATGGATTTATTGATGACCGAAAAACTGATGGCGGCGTCTGAAATTTTTCAAATACCAATTTTAGATCATCTGATTTTAACAAAGACATCGTACATTAGTTTTTTGGATCAAGGTTTTTTGCACTTTGAAAGTTTAATTGGCCCCAAGCATTCCACCACTTAAGGACTCACGCGGAGCTGCGGATACTGATTGTGGAATACGCTTAACGGCCACAACTTCAAGATTATCGTTCAGTAAAACATTGTAACCGGCATCGCGCGCATTGGCGAGAAAGGCTTCCACGTATTGTTTGTTGAGGCGCTTGTCATAATCGCTAAGCCACTTGCGGTGCAAAAGGGCCATATTCACTTTTTCATCTGGTAATCCCGAAATATCCATACCGTCTGAATTTTTCGTATGATCCGCAACCTCTTCCTGGTGCATTTCTTGAACGAGATCCACTCCGTATTTACGATCACGGTCAATAAGGCTCGCTAAAGCGGCTGATTCATTATCTAGTTTTGGAGCTGAAGCTGCATTCTCCAATTGCACTTGTAATGCACGGAGCTCTCTGGTGCGAGCCGTGTCTTTAAGAATGTCATTAATTCGACCGGAGGAAGCTTTACGACGAGCGACATCTGATGTTGAAGAATCATAGAAGTACAAAGCAAAAAGCCCGAAAATTACAAATAGCAAAAGCCAAAGGACTCGCTTTTTAAATTTTAAATCTTCGTGTTGTCGGTCCATATTAAAACCCCTCGAATATCACCTTAAAATTGCAAGCGCGGGGCCAGTTAAGCCCCTTGAAATCTCTGGTGAATCTCATTTTGATACGCGAAGAAACTGACCGTGTGATCAGAGGATCGACAGCTCATTTTTCTCAAATCAAGACTAGATCGATAACTTCGGTGAAACTGGAAGGGTGATAATGAATTCCGTGCCTTTTTTAGGCTCTGACTTTACAGCGATTTCTCCACCATGCTTTTCAATTATGCCGTACGTGATACTTAATCCAAGGCCCGTTCCCTGCCCCAGAGTTTTAGTTGTAAAAAATGGGTCAAAAATCTTTTCGGCCGTTGCTTTACTCATCCCTTTTCCAGTATCTCGAATGGAAATCTGAATATGATCTGAATCTTTCTTACTGGTTTTAATATAAATATCACCCTTATCATCGATGGCTTGTGCCGCATTCGAGAGGATATTCATAAACACCTGATTGAGCTGGCTTGGGAAACAATTGATTTTCGGAAGTTTTGCAAAATCCTTGTGAACTTCGATGCGATTCTTTAATTCACCCGAAATTAACTGCAGCGTATTCTCTAAACCTTCGTGTATGTCGACTTCCTTAATTTGCGCTTCTTCTAATCGAGAGAAATTTCTTAAGCCCAAAACAATATCACGTGTACGGCGCGCACCGTCTTCACAAGACTGAATCAACTTTGGCATATCCTGAACGATGTAATCAAAATCAATGTCATCTTTATACTTCGGAAGATCCGCTGGTTTTTTTTCAGTGTCTTTAATCAACTGAATTAATTTTCCAGAATATTCTTTAAGATGGGCCATATTACTATAAATAAAGCCAATTGGATTATTCAATTCATGCGCTACGCCTGCCACCAGTTGACCAAGACTCGCCATCTTGGCCGTGTGAACCAGGCGTGCCTGTGTATCACGAATTTCTGTATTGGCTTTTTCTAATTCCGAGATTTTTCCTTTTAAGTCTTTTTGTGCCTCATGCACTTTTTCAGACATCTGATTAAAGCTTTCCGTTAACAATCCAAGCTCTGTATCAGATGCCGTTGATAATGCAAAACTTCCAGAATCAAAATCCGCTTTCTGAAGCGCATCCAGCACATCATAAAGTGGTTTCATTAATACTTTTGAAATAATAAAACTTAGCAGTGCGACCAACAAAATAATAAAGCCCACCACATAGAAGAACGCGTAGTTCACATTCTGTAAAATTGCTTTCGCCGCGGTTTTCGATGCGCCAAGCCCCATATAAAACTGATTTTCGCCCCACTCCATTTTTTCAATCATAAAGCGATGCGGATCATTGCGAATATTGAGTTCAAAGAAATCATTATCTTTAATGTGCGCATTAAAGAAGTCGACTTTGTATTCCATTAAGTCTGCATGAGTCGCTACGATTGAATTTTTATCCGACTGAAAAAAGAATAACTCCAAATTCATTCTGTTCTTTAGGCTTAGAAGTGTCGCCTCATCTAAAGACACGACTTCCTCTAGAAATCCCACAAGCCGGCCCGTCGGAGATTTCACCTTAGTATAGTACGTTAACTCAAGTCGTCCCGCAGGCTTAGGATCCGTTTCTTTTGCTGAACTACGGTCTCGTCGCAAATCTATGACGTATAATTGATCTTTACTTTGCATCTGATTTAAAAAACTTTGATTCAAGAAGACATCGCCACCTTCAAGATTGGCTTTGCGCTGAATTTCTCCACCACTATCTCGATACATCGCCACTTGCAATTGGCCTTCACGATTGTAAAACCAGATCCGTTGAGCGGCCGAACTTGAAAACCAACGCTTGATCAAGTCTCGCATGCCTTCCATTTGTTTTGTCGAGACAAAGTAGATAAGTGAATTATCAACAGCATGTTTGTTAGCTGATTGAACAAGGCTTTTTTCGTACTCTTCGATAATAATACGCACTTCTCGAGCATTGCCACTAAGGCGCTTACTTAATTCCTGATCGATTGCTTGTTCGTATTTTACAATTGAATAACCTGTTACAAATGCCAGTGGCACCACAGAGAAAAGTAAAAACCATAGCATTAAAATAGATCGAAAACTTTTTTTCGGCTTCAAGTTGCTTTTCATGAGTTGCGGAGTGCGCGGGGAATTATTCGTCGCCCGAGCCTGCCGGTCCTTCTACCCATAGAATAATGCGAATTTTCCCTTTAGGCATTACTCTCGGATGTGGTTCTGCAGAGATCCGGACTGGACCAAAGGCACCAAGTGTCGTTAACAGTTTATCATAATCACTTTCGGACAGGGTAAAGTGATAATAATGTCCACCTGGCTTCTTCCAACCAAGCTCCACTTGTCCTGCTTTTTCTCCACCCAGTTTAATAATTTCCTGAGTAATTTGTGGGGCTAGATCCTCAAGATTTTGAATATTCATAAACGCGCGGTAAAGTTCACCTTTACCTTTGAGTCTTTCAGTCGTTGTTGGACCCTCTTCAGGAGTCGCCATATTCGAAACTATTTTTGCTGCAATCTGTTTTGCCGTGCTGGATTCTTTTTTCTTCGGCTCAGTTGGTATTGGTGCAGCACTTGGTTCTTCCGCTGGTGGTTGTGCATCGACCACTTTCACATCCGCAGGGCTTGTCTTCTCAACTTCCTTTTTGGCATCATCTACAACTTGCTTTTCAACCTGTTCACGCCCGGCCTCTGCTAACACTAAATCTTGCGAACGCTTGGGCATCATTTGCGCGAGCTTCGGCCACGGAATCAAAACGGCAAAGACGGCCACGGCAACAGAAATGAGAAGCGCTTCACTGATCCAACGTAAAGTTTCGGGCCAGTTTTTCCAGGACAATTTCTGCTGGAGGTGCTCTGTTGGGGACTGAATTGCAAACAATTCGTCCACAAGGCTTTTTTGAATCTGCAAATCATGAAGGCTGAGGGCATAGTCATAACCCCGCTTCAACATCTCATACTCTTTTTGTGTATCTTTACATGTAGGAAGAAATTCTTCGACAGCCTTCTTCCGGCCCTGATCTAAATTTCCTAAAATATAATCCAACAACAATTCCTGGCACAGGAATCGCGTCAGCTTTCTTTTCTTATGCTTGAGCGGTTCCAGTTCCATGTAGTCGTCCTAATTTTTTTAAGCCACGAGAAATTCTAAGCTTGATGGTTCCTTCTGTCGTATTGAGACCTGCCGCTACTTGCCGCGCAGGAAACTCAAGAATCAAAGTCCAAAGAACAGCCGAAAATTCTTCGTTTTCCGCAATTCTTTTAAACTCACGCCATGGGCCCAACTGAATCTTTTGTGAAGATTCAAAACGAAAATCTTCAACATTGACCAAATTTCCTTGTTTCACTTTTCGCTTTTTTGCTAACCACGATTCAGCCGCCTGAACGATTAAGGCCTGTTGTTGATCACGGGATAACGTTTTAGGATTGAGTTTCGCAATCGAACGCAAGACCTCATAGGCTGATTGTAATGCTGTTTTTTCATGTAAATGGTAAAAGAGGAAAAAACGAATAAGCGGAGGAGCTAAATCATATACTTGATTCATTCATCCTCCGTTAACTAAGGGCTAATCGACTGTTAATTGTTTCAACAGATCCAATTCGTCGAGAACTTTTCCTGAACCCAAAACCACACAGCTGAGTGGATCTTCTGCAATCGTCACAGGTAGACCTGTGCGTTCACGCAACAAGACGTCAAGATTTGCTAACATCGCACCACCACCGGTGAGTACGATTCCATTGTCCACAATATCAGCCGCAAGCTCAGGAGGTGTTTTTTCTAATGCCGTGCGAACCGCATCCACCACTTCACTGAGTGGATCCATAAGCGCGTCGTTCACCTGTGAACTAGTAATTTCAATTGTCTTTGGAGCACCAGCCACTAAATCGCGACCTTTGATCTCCATCATTTTTTCTTCTTCAAAAGGATATGCATTACCGATTTGCATTTTGATTTCTTCGGCTGTGCGCTCACCGATTAATAAATTAAATTGGCGACGAACATAGTTCACAATCGCTTCATCAAATTTATCACCCGCAACTTTAATCGATTTACAATAAACGATACCACCTAAAGAAATCACAGCCACACCCGTGGTACCACCACCCATGTCGACAACCATGCTTCCTGTTGGCTCCGTAATAGGAAGGCCCGCACCGATTGCTGCAGCCATAGGCTCTTCGATCAAATAAACTTCACGAGCACCCGCCGAATGTGCGGATTCTTTTACTGCGCGCTTTTCCACCTGAGTAATTCCATAAGGAACACAAATGATAATGCGAGGACGGATAAAGCTTTTTTTGTTTCCCATCGATTTCGCGATGAAATATTTTAGCATCGATTGGGTCACTTCAAAGTCTGCAATAACTCCGTCTTTAATCGGACGAATCGCAACGATCGTTCCTGGTGTTCGGCCCAACATTTCTTTGGCTTCTTTGCCAACGGCCAAAATTCGATTTTGCATACCACGATAATTTTTTTGAACGGCAACCACTGATGGTTCATCTAGAATAATGCCGCGACCTTTGGCATACACAAGAGTGTTGGCAGTACCCAAATCAATGGCGATATCGTTTGCAAAGTATTCGGAAAATTTGTCGAAGAAACTCATCTACTTAGCCCGTTCCATGTTGAAATTTATCACCCTATTATCGATGTTCAGAAAAAAGAGTCAATACAACAATTTAGCGCCATCCAAGCTCGCATTTTTCGTGTTGCATCAAAAGCTGCAAATCTTGCTGGAGTTGTGCGTCAGAAAGGCCCAATTTAAACTGAAAAATCGGCTTTAACGCATCGAGAACTGAGTGACCATGATCGGCACGAGCTAGAAATAACGGCGTTCTTCTTAAAATAAAATCTGTCAGTTTGGTGCACATTGTATGCTCTATGGCGTGAATGGCCTCAAGCTGCCAATAACGATGCTCGGAGTCTTTTGAAAGAGTTAGATGCGCACCATCTTCAAGAATTTCAAGGGCTTCCATGCCATGCCTTTGTACCAATTTTTCGACGAAGACGGGCTGCAAGTTGTAGTGTCGCGACCAACTTTCGATTTGAGCCTCCGCTTTTTGTAACGTGGCCTGAGTTACAAGCGGGTTGAGCTCCACTTTTGTGCACGAATCTTTAAATTTATACTGCTGTTCGAACGAAAAAAATGGCAGCGCATGACGCACCGTTTGCTCTGCCATATTACGGTACGTCGTATATTTTCCCCCCGCAACAAATGTGATGCCCTGCGGATCAGAAAAAATGACATGCTCACGGCTTGTTTTGCTTTCCGTCTCTGATCCATCATGAACAAGTGGGCGCACACCTGCATAACTTGAAAGAATATCTTTTTCTTCAATCTTTGCGCCCGGAAAATATTCGCCCACAATATTTAATAGGTATTCTACGTCTTGACGATCCGTATGCACGGAAGCGGGATCACCTTTGAAATCTGTATCGGTTGTTCCGATAATCACCATCTCGTGACGAGGTATTGCAAAAACAATTCTTTTTTCATCATCTGAAACCATCACGACGGCGTCCTGAATCGGTAGACGCTCTTTCGACAAGGTCAAATGAATACCCTTTGATGGGCGCATGATATTTTTCCATTTGGAAAACCATTGATGACCGATCACATCCGTCCAAGGACCAACAGTACTGATAATGTGCTGTGCTTTAATGACAAATTTTTCTTTACTGTATTGATCTTCGACTTCAAGTCCTGAGACTTTTCCATCCGTCAATCGTAGCGCACCGGCCTTCAAATAATTCACGCAGCAAGCACCTAAACGATGAGCAGAACGGAATGTTTCCAAAACTAACCGATCATCATCCATATACGCATCGTAATAAGCAAAGGCCCCCTTTAATCCCGGCTCTGCTAATATCGACATCTCTTGCATCGCCTGTTGCTTATCCCATCGCTGGTGCATTTCGGGAGCTTCAAATTGCGAAAGGGCGTCGTATAGCCACATACCCAATGACATTTTAAACATGCCCACTCGAAAATCTTGATAAACAGGCAAAACAAATTTCAATGGATGCACAAGGTGCGGAGCGATTTCAAATAATATCCGTCGCTCAGATAATGCCTCAAATACCAATCCAAATTCCATATTTTCTAAATAACGAATTCCGCCATGGATGAGTTTACTTGAGCGAGAACTGGTTCCAGACGCAAAGTCTGCGGCTTCTACAAGTGCCACTTTCATGCCGCGACTGGCGGCATCTCGTGCGACGCCCGCGCCATTGATTCCGCCACCAACAATCACCAAATCAAAAGATTCAGATTGCAGCTTTTCAATTAAATTTTTTCTATTTTGTGCAGAGAAGTGACTCATAGTGCTTTCATCTTTGACGTTAAAATTTCCACCAAACCTGATTGTAGCGGTTGAGCATTAAATTGCACAAGCGATTCATGCAAAAATTCATCGTCACGGAAAATGGCCTTTTGAAAGTGTTTTTCTCGGGCCAGTCTCGTGGCGACTAATATTAAATCTTGAATTTCTTTTTCAGTTTCGCCAACCAAATGTTCAATCCAAAAAGTCTGAGTCAATCCATCAAAAAACATGAGCGGTTGCGCTAAAAAGTATCCTGTTAATTTTGTACGAGTCTCGTCACTCCAAATACCAAAGCACCAACCTGTTGGTAAGTAATGCTCTAAAGATTCTTTGCGCCAACGACTATTCCACGATTGCATTTCGGCTTCAAAGGGATCCATTGATGATTGTGCGAGACGATTTTTTTCAAATTGTTCAATCGCTGCGGCATCTTGAATTTGCAAAATTACACAATTATCTAACATGGAGTATTGCTAACAAGATTTTCTAGCTTTGGCTAGCCTGCACATGCGAGAATGCCGCCATGATCGAATTTCCAAAAGCAAAAATTCAGCAAATTAAAGATGCAATTGATAAGGCCCTACAAACCCAAAAAGGCCCCCACTATGCGGCTTTCGATGCGGATGGCACCCTGTGGGACGCAGATTTAGGAGAGGCCCTATTCGACTATCAAATCCGCAACCGTCTTGTTCCCTTACCGCCAGATCCATGGGACCACTATGAGGGACTTAAAAAAAATGTCTCCTTTCCTGCCGCTTATTTGTGGCTCGCACAAATCAACAAAGGGCTACCGTTAAAACAAGTTCAAGAGTGGGCCCGAATCGCCGTGGAAGAATTAATGCCCGTCCCTGTTCTTCAGTCACAAAAAGAAATTATTGCGCATTTGAAAGCACGTTCTGTCCAAGTTTATATCGTTACGGCTTCAGTCAAGTGGGCGGTGGAACCCGGTGCACATTTGTTGGGTTTATCACCAGCGGATGTCATCGGAATCACAACTCAAATTGATCAAAGCGGTGTCGTGACCGACAGACAAGGTGGACCGATTACATTTAGAGAAGGTAAAGTGGAGGCCTTACTCGAGAAAACGGAAGGAAAGCCGCCGCTCTTCGCTGCAGGCAATACACTCGGAGATTTGCCACTGCTTGAGTCCTCCACTGCCGTGCGTCTAGCCGTCGGAGCCATGCCCGCAGGTAGCAAATACTATGATTCGGAACGCGAACTTTTACAAATTGCTGAGCAGCGAAGCTGGTTTCATCACAGCTACTTATGATTTTGAGTTTGAAAAAGGCGAACCCACCCGAACAAACAAATCGCGATTGGATTCTGACTGATTTGACCGTCGGATAATCCATAAACTGGCTTTTCGTTTTCTAATTCCCGCTGATAAGTTCCAAAAATACGATCGAAAATGACAGTGATCGATCCAAAATTTTTGTTCTTATAAATCCCTTGTGTTCCGTGATGAACACGATGATTGGACGGTGTATTGAGAAAAGTATCTAATAGACCCAGTCGTCCAACGAGTTCCGTGTGAACGACCAATTGATATAGTAAGTGCCATTTCAGATAAACGAAGAATAATCCCGGATCAAACCCAACTGCGAAAATCGGAATTGTTACAAAATAATAGAGAGCAAACGGAGTTGTAACACCCACTCTTGATCCGTTGATTAAGTTTAGTTTAGTAAACGAGTGATGAGTCGCATGATTAGCCCAACCAATGCGATTCACATGTGAAAACCGATGCGACCAATAATAAACAAATTCAATAACTGCCATATACAAAACGGGTTGTGTCCAATTGCTCAATTCAAAAGAAAAAATACGATTTTTATAGAACCAGAAAAACACAGGCGAAAATGCAATCGCATAAAGAACATTCGTGGCTAATTCGATATGCTTCACAGCCAAGCTTGAAAGGCATTCTTTCAATGAATAATTCTTCCACTGACGCTTATATGAAAATAACAATTCAATGAGTATCAATGCGATTATCACTGTGCTGTAAGGAATGATGTCCGAAAATTTCAAGCGGACCTCCTTCTTTTTTGTAGCCACGAGCGCAATAGCATTTCCCAACCGATAAATGCCAAACGAAATGGATTTTGGCTTGGGACTCCGGTACTTAAACCAAATTTTGGCTTTTCAGATTCAATTTCGGCTTGGTACGTGCCAAAGAGGTGATCAAACACAACAATGGTTCCGCCAAAATTTTTATTTCTGTACACGTCTTGAAGTCCATGGTGGGCGCGATGATTCGAAGGTGTATTCAGAAACCAATCGATCCATGGAATTTTTGGTACGACTTCTGTGTGGATCACCAATTGAAAAAGTAAAATTGTGTTAATGTGATTTGCAAAAACGTTGGGATCCACGCCAAGCCAGAAAACAGGTAAAGCTGCAAAATAATAAAGCGAAAATGGAGACGTGATTTCCACCCGTCCCCCATTAGTCAAATTTAATTTCTTTAACGTATGATGAGTCGCATGGCTCGCCCAACCGAGCGCATTCTCGTGCGCAAAACGATGACACCAGTAAAACGTAAATTCCGCGAGCAGAATGGCAAGAATGTAATACGGAACTGGATCTAGATTGATTGTAAAGAGACGATGTTCATAAGCCCAAGCAAACAAAGGGCCAAACAAAATACCATAAAGGAGTGTGGCAAAAATACGTAAGTATTTAACTCCGAGAGTAGAAAATACTTCTTTCAAATCATAGTTCGACCACTTCAACTTCGCTGAAAAAATGAACTCGACTACAATTAAAATGGCAATAAGACCGCTGTAAGGTATAAGATCTGCCCACGTCATGTAGGCATTTCGGTGCTTTAGAAATGGCACATAAGTCTAGTTTAGGTGTAAGACTTGTGCACCTAACCGCGACCGATAAGATCCTCAAGATCGGCGACTTCCTTCGGTGCAAATGACGTCATATTATCGCAACCGTTTTCAGTCACAACAACATTATCTTCAATGCGAATTCCAATGCCACGCAAATCTTCAGGAAGACTTGTGTCGTGGGCTGGAAAGTAGAGTCCAGGTTCGACCGTAAAAACCATACCTGGCTTTAGCAATCGACTTTTACCGTTTTCCATAATTTTTCCCGCATCATGCACATCAAGTCCCAAGAAGTGACCCAATCCATGCGGGTAATATTTTACATAGGCTTTGGAAGAAATCAGATCATCACGATTTCCTTTTAAAGCTTTTTCTTCAATCATAATTTCCGTCATGCGCTCAATGGTCATTTTTTGAAAACTATCCCAAACCACGCCTGGCTTCACAGTGGCGATCACTTTCTTTTGAAAATCTAAAACTTTTTCATAAATACGCTTTTGCGTCGACGTGAATTTGCCATTTACTGGATAAGTCCGAGTGATATCACCGGTATAATAATTAATCTCTGCACCACAATCGATCAGTAACAAATCTCCGTCCTGCAACGTTTGATCATTAAAAACATAGTGCAAAGTGGTCCCATTGTTTCCACCTGCGACAATACCTCCGTAACCTTGGCGCGATGAACCCCGCTCCATGGCCGCTTTTATGAACGTTCCATGTACTGCGTTCTCATTCATCCCTGGCTTTAATGTCCGCATAACTTCCACGTGTGCTTCTGCACTGACACGGCAAGCTTTACGAATTTGCTCAATTTCAAAGGGCTCTTTAAATAAGCGATACTCTCCGAGCATGGCATACGAATCAAAAATAGGTAAAAAACCCTGTCCACTGCGATGTTTTCGGGCCGCCGTAGTTTCAATAGCCTTTAAGACGATCCGATCATATTCAGGATTCTTAATCATTTGATAATAAACTTTATCCACATCTTTTAAAAGATCCGGAAGAATTTCTTCCAATTTTTCAATTGGAAAAGCTTGTTCGACTCCGAAGTTCTTTACTGCGCCCTCAGGGCCGTAACGAAAACCATCCCACGTTTCACGTTCAGGATTTTTTTCGCGAACAAACAAAACCGTTTCTGGATCTTGGCCAGGACGAAATACAAGCCACGAATCCTGTTCTTCAAATCCAGTTAAGTAATAAAAATTGGAATCTTGACGATACTGGTGATGCACATCATTGTTGCGAACGTAAAAAGGGTGAGCAGGAATTATAACCGCCGAGCCTTTGATATCTTGACCAATACGTTGACGTCGATTTTTAAAAACTTTCATATCGAGTGCTGGCGTTCTCATACTTCCACCTTGTTAAAATCCATATTTCTGTGACAAACCCTCAGCCGCCTTTTTGCCTGCGGCCTCACCGCGCACACCCAATTCTTTGCGGCGATCAAAATCATGTGCACGAAAATCTTTTGTGTCCACATCAATCCACTCCAGTCCTTCGCGAGGAACTCGAGTGATCGAGCGTCTGACTTCTTGCCAAAGAATAGCAGATTCCCAGCGGTCCATCAATTGGGCTGGGTCAAAAACGTCAGCCGTATCTAATACCTGACTGATAATAATCACCTGCGCGCCTGCCTTCTTTAAAAATTGAATGGCTTCCATAAGAGAAAATGCGGATGCCGCCCAAGGACCACGTGGTTTAAAAAGTGGTGGCAGCGGTAAACACTTTTCAAGCGTTTCAGAAAACTCACCTCGGTCTTGCCACACCACAACTCCAGATAAAATCGAGATCGATGGGCACGCAAAACGCACAACCGAAGATTGCACTTTTCTTCCACTCAAATTTTCTTTTAAAAAATCATGAATCTCTTTAATTGATTCGGTTTTTAATTCACGCGTAATTAATGCTCGTCGAATCGGATTTTTTTGTTCTAACTTATACAGTTTCCACTCGACCTCATGCACTTGCCCATTCTGTGCATAAATCGCCGCCGGCATCGCGCCCCACTCGAGACCCACAATCATATCGATCGGAATACGATTGCGGACTAATTCTTTAATCACCCCCGCATGTGCCAATGCTTTTGCTCCACCGGGCCCTAATATTAAACCAACCTTTGGAAGTGAAGATGACGATTTAACAGTTGATTCAATGGGTGCAGGAGCTGGGACCGGTGTCGCAACTTCTTCAATTTTTTTATTTGGTGTTTGCAGAACGGGTTCCGCTGGTTTTGTTGTTTCGCGACGAGTTTTTAAACTTCCACAACCAGTTAGTGTCAAAATTAAAAAAATGAGGCTAATTTTTTTGAGCATAAACAAAAAACTCCTGATTGCCATCTTGGCCGACAAGTTCACAGGGAAAGTAATCTAAAATCTTCATTTTACATTCTAAGAAAAAAGATTTGATTTTACTTTCCACTTCCAAAAAACGACTGGAATCTTTGACGATTCCCTTGCTATTTAATGCCTGTCGATCCAGTTCGAATTGAGGCTTCACCAAAGCTAGCACAAAGCCACCTGGTTTCAAGTATTCAAGCGCTGATTTCAAAACTTTCGTAAGAGAAATAAACGATACATCGACCACAATCAAATCCACAGGTTTTTGCACACTTTGCAAAAATATCGGCGCTCTAGCCAAGTCTGTGGCATGAAGATTTTCAAAGCCTTTGACACGCACATCTAATTTTAATTTGTTATGTAACTGGCCAGAGCCCACTTCAACACCAATCACGCGCTCGGCCCCGTTTTGCAGTACACAATCTGTAAATCCACCCGTCGATTGGCCCAGATCCAATACGCGAAAACCGCGCACAGAAAGGCCGACATGTCTTAAAGCCGAGTCTAGTTTTACTCCGCCTCGGGATACAAACTTGAGTAATGGTGATGAGCTGATGCGAAAATCTTGTGATGAATGGGCCGAAATATCGAATGAAGACGCACGAACCACCTTCCAGCCGGACGGAGTCGCAAGTTCAACAGCACCAGCCTGAATCAACTGTTGCGCTTTCGACCGAGTTTCGACGAAACCCCATTCAACAAGTCCTACGTCTAGCCGTTTTCTGGATTCCTTTTTCATCATGATCCGTATTAAACTGGATCTATATTATTCTCAAGGAGTGAGATTGTGTTGGTACTGATTTTTTCTATTTTATTTGGGGCCCCTATTCAAGCCCATGCACAAATGGATCTACTGACCATAAAAGAGCTGGGACAGCTCGATAACCGGGCCCGCATTTACTACCTTGAAACTTACCAAGAAATGATGGGCGACCTTGAGAAATTTCAAAAGAAATTCGAAACCTCAAAGAAAAAAAGTGCGATGTATGTTTCACCACAAGAGAGATTGTGGTCCCTCATTTTTGAATCAGCTCATGCTTCGTATATTTTTACTCGAGGCCAGAGCCGCGCTGATCGTTGCGTGTGGGCTGGAAACTTACAAACTTATTCAGGCCCGGGTCGCTGTAATGCACCAGTATGTAGCAACTCATCTGGCTCGGTTCAGTGCAGCTTGCTTGGAACAGGTACTTCAGAATGCTTGCCAGGCGGACTGTCATTGAATTCAACCATAGAGTGTGCGCGTCGCGCAAAGCAGTGTGCTTCAAATAATTCTCAAGCTATTGGTGATTTACTGGCAAAAGACACTTCTCAGGTTTCAACGGATACATTAACAAAATATGCTTGCGATCCTCGTGTCATGTCTGTTCTTGTTCAGCGCGTAGCCCAACAAGGAACACAAGGGTTATCTGGAGCAACTAAGTCTGAGTTTGAGCTTTACGATATTGCACGAAGCGGTGTGAATTCTGTTGTGAATGCATTTCAAAGTCATTGCTCCGCACAGCTCGATCAAAGCGTCATTAATGGCTTAAGTGGAAGTGCACGGACACAAGCCAATCAAATGATGAAAGAAGGACGAAACCCGACGGTTGCTGATGTCTTGCAGCCTGCCGAATGTCAGCAACTCAACTCACGTGTGGCAGAACTACAAACCAAATTCAACACCGTGGCCGCACAAATTCCAAATCGACCAAAACCAGAAGCTGTTGCCAAGACAGCCCCCGAAGGAAAACCCGCTGCCGTTGGAGCACCGGTTGAACTGCAGCCCGGTTTAGCAAAACCCGCTACCGCGGCGGCACCTGCTGTTGGAGCGCCTGTGGAATTGGTGCCAAAAGCACCACCAGTAACGGTCACCACAAACAACAAACCCACAGAGCTGGTGCCCTCTTCGGTTCCACTCCCTAATGTTCCACCCATTACTCCTACGGGGCCTGTCGGAAAATTGATGAACAATGAAGGCGGAGACGGAACCGCACTTGCGAACACTTCGTGCATACGTCCTCCCGAAGAGCAGTCCATGCTGAGCAATCGTGGCATGGCTTGTGTGGCTTGCTTAGCTGATCGAAACGGTGGGTACGGCAGCGAAGGCGTTTCAACAAAATGGCTCTCGCTACTAGCCACTATCGGGCACATTTGCGGTCGACCACTGAACGCAACGGAAAGTTTATATTTTGCTCAAGCTGTTGGACACTGTAGTGCCCAGAATTATAAATGGGAGCCCGGCTTAAGCGAAGCCGATCGTCAACTGGCTCGTGATTGGCAAACGGGTCGCAACTTAAATAAAATGGATTCGCGCAATGGCAGCAGCGGCAACGCCTCAGCTTTCACTCGTGTTTACGGCATTGATAAAACGGCAGTCGCCAATGTTTTTTGCGATTCATTTAAAAGCAATTACAGCGGCCGATTCGCTAACGATCCTGCAAGTCTTTGGGTTCAACGCGTACAAAGCATGTCGGGCCTTGATTACAACAAAGCTCGCAGTGGAACAGTTGAAAATCAATTGTACAAAGATGATTTCAGAAAGTTGACGAATCCGCCTTTGATTGATTCCTCCGCGATTCACAAATGTCTTGTGCAGGCACAGAAAAATAAAACTCAGCTCAATTTAGCAGATGGAGGCAAACAGTGTTCGCTTGCGGGCGGCATGACATTGAGTTCGGTTGAAACCGTGGTCAGCAAAATGGAACGTCAACAATCCGTTATGAGCGTGAACAGCAACAATCCAAATGAGTGCTGGGTTTCATTGGCCGCCTCGAAGTATACTCGTGGTGAAAAAATGGTGACTTTTGCAAATCCATTAAAGCCCCTCAGTGCTCCGATTCAAGAGGGCTCGGAATACAATCGTATCAACTATAGCTCTACAAAGGGTTCAAATCCCATCAATGCGATCAATGTATTATCAATGGCATCTCCTGATTACTGCACTCAGCAGCAACAGGTTCAAGGCAATTACATTCAGCCCAAAGGGGCTCCTACACCTGTACAAAGAGAAGTACGACCGCCAACAACACCTGTACAGTTCGGCAATTAATTTTCAGGAAAGTTCAAATCAGTTAAATCAAAATTTTCGTCGGTGGACTTCAAAAAGTCCTCGACGAATTTTTTTGTGATGCGATGAAATGTTCCCGTAGATTCAGAATATGTTTTCTTTTCGTCAAAAATTTTAGCATAAACTATGACGGATTTTTTATCTACTTTTTCGACACGAGCTTCGACTTTTAAATCTTTTCCCTGCGGAGTCATCTCAAGGAACTTTACACTAATTTCTCTTGCGACCGATGGGTAACCCTTAATCCACGCGGCACTTCCCATCGCTTCATCCAGCACATAAGCGTTGACTCCACCATGAACATGACCAGGAGGTCCCTCCATCGGTTTTCCAAACCAAACTAATCCCTCAAGTGAGTCGTCGGATTTGTTTTTATAGAATTCCATTTTTAGCGCGGACTTCGGAAAGTCGCGACCAGAGCCAATCTTAAAGGGAAGTTTTATTGGCTCTGTTAAACTCATTGTTTGCGGTCCTCGTTGAACTGCACAAATTCATTTAAGGCTTTTTCAACTTTAAGACCTTTAATCAACGCCCGCGCTTCACCAGAAACTTGTTTTAAAAATTCAGCAGTTTTTTCTTTGCCTAAAATCTTTAAGAAACTGACGTTCTCGTCTTGGTCTTCATCTAAAAGATCATCGGCCACTTGAAATGCAAGACCCAGTTTCAAACCAAAAGTTTGAATTTTCATGCGCTCTTCACGGCTAACTCGAGAAATAATAGCTGCACCCTCGCAAGCCGCACGAATAAGGGCGCCTGTTTTCATTTCATGAAGTTCAATCAATTGCTGAAGATTAATATTTTGCTCTGGTTGCACATCAAGTGCTTGTCCACCGACCATGCCTTGCATACCGGCACACTCACCTAAAAGCACAACAAGTTCCGTTAATACGTGCGGCTCTTCGTAATATTTTTCAGCAATCAATCGAAATGCTTCGGTTTGCAAACCATCGCCTGCAAGTAATGCCTGGCCTTCGCCATAAACTTTATGATTCGTCGGTTTCCCTCGGCGCACATCATCGTTATCCATGCATGGTAAATCATCATGAATAAGTGAATAGGTATGAATCATTTCAATAGCCAAAGCCCATGGCAGAATTTTCTCATTTGATACGGTGTAAGATTGGCCAACGGCCAAAGACAACAGAGGTCTAAAACGTTTTCCACCATTACTTAATGAATACTTCATCGCCTCTTGCAATTTCTGAACGCCAGAGCGCGTGTTGGTTCCCAACTGCAAACTTGCAATCGCTTGATCGACGATTTTTAAGTTTTCTTGATTCACTGCTCGTCCTCAAGATCAAAATCAGTCGTTTCGGCATCGCCCTTTTCATTCACCTGAACCAGAAGCTTTACTTTTTGCTCGGCTTCGTTGAGTTGCATGTGACACTCGCGTGAAAGCTTCACGCCTTCTTCAAATATTTTTAAGCTTTCCTCAAGCGACAAATCACCTTTTTCCATGGAGCCCACGATTTGCTCGAGACGACCTAATTTTTTTTCGAAGTCCATTACTTCACCTCATGTATTTTTAAAATTTCAGCATCAGCCGATCCGTGCGCCAAACGAATGCGCACTTGATCTTTTACTTTCAATTGGTCGGTCGACTTCACAATTTCCCCTGACTTATCCACAATAGAATAACCTCTTTCGACGACTTTCAGAGGAGAAAGAGAATCCAAAAGCGACACTCCCTTACCTAGTTTAAACTTTTTCATTTCAAACACACGCGCCACCGCTCGATCAAGGCGTGCCCGCAATTCATCAAGACGCTGAATCATGTCTTGTAGCTTTCGACGTGGATCGACGAGACGATGAGAAAAGTGCACCAACTTTTGCTTTTGCATGGCAATCGTATGGCGCATGACGGTTTCTAAACGTCGGCGTACCACTAAAACACGTTCGGATAATTCGGCAGCCGATCCCACCACCATTTCGGCCGCAGCCGATGGTGTAGGAGCCCTTAAGTCCGCGACAAAATCCGCAATCGTATAATCAATTTCGTGACCCACAGCTGAGATAATCGGAATTTTACTGCTTGCGATCGCACGAGCGACGGGCTCGGTGTTAAACGCCCACATATCTTCAAGTGAACCACCACCACGACCGACGATCATCACATCTACATCTTTTAATTTTTGCGCCATCTCAATTGCTTTTACAATTGAAGGTGTGGCCTGCTCTCCTTGTACCAAAGCAGGAATCACGGTGACGCGAAGTCCGCTAAATCGTCGGTGCAAAACTTTTAAAATATCTTTGATCGCGGCACCCGTCGGTGATGTGACGACCGCTAAATGTTTTGGAAATTGCGGCAGCGGTTTTTTTCTTTGCGGATCAAATAAACCCTCGCTTGCGAGTTTTTTCTTTAATTGCTCAAAAGCTTTTTGCAAAGCCCCGGCACCAACCGGTTCCATTAACTCACAAAAAACTTGGTAATTTCCGCGTGGCTCGTAAACGGTGATTTTTCCACGCACCAAAACTTCCATTCCGTCGGCAGGACGAAATTTCAGTCGTTGATTATGGCCCTTAAACATCACAGCACTAATTTGTGCCTTTGAGTCTTTTAAAGAAAAATAATGATGACCCGAAGTGTGCGCCTTGAAATTGGAAATTTCTCCCTGAATCCAAATCAGGTTGAATTCAGTTTCGAGTTGTCCTCGAATGGCGCGATTGATATCGGAGACGGAAAGAACTTGTGGCTCTTCCTTGCTCCCAAGGGACATTTGCTCCATAGGAGCAGCAGCTTAACCAGAGATCCACAGGTTCTGCAAGCTCCAAAGACCGCCCACGACAAGGCAGATCAACGCCAAGCCCCGGTGGGCTTTCATGGGTCCGAGCATTTCCGGAGCCATCCGCTGTTCGGCTATGCGCATAAGAACGGGCATATTTAACACGAATGTCAAGAGGGCGCCGTAGGCAAAAACAAAATAAGGAAAAATCAAGTCGATTTGCTCTGGTAAAATCATAATATATTGATCGGCACAAGATTCTCAAAATGTGACAGGACTTTCATACAAAAAATCACTTGGCACTCATTTTGACGTAGTTGTGATTGGGATTCGATGTGTGTTAGTGTGATTGGAAGTTCTTGTGGACTGATGACAAAGTAGAACCAATGACTAAAGAAAAGGGGACTGTCCCTGGCGATGGTGAGCAAGCTCAACTCGTATTGAGAAGCCTAAAGTCGCTATCATGGTCACCCACCTTAAAATAAACGGTTTTACTCACTCATTCAGTTCCACAAGGACGGATTTTTTTCTGAATAATGTTTCGCTTTCGTGCATTTTTAAGTTTTACACCCTATCAAGCCCACATCGTATTTGCAGACCCCCCGAGTATGGATTTGTCCAAGAAATGGTATCCAAAATAAGTTTTTAATTCTGTCTCTGTATGTCTATAGCGAGGGTGCTGAGTTCAGCACAATGTGCTCCACCTCTGTTGTGTTCAATATAAAATCCAATTTACATATCAACCGCACCCAATGTGCTCAGCTGAGCACATTCACAAGAGACGTACTGATTGAGATGCAACTTTAGATTTGGACGAAATCTTTACAGGCTAGCTACAGCTCATCTTTAGCATGACTCGCTTGGAAACTCGATCGACCTGCGAGGCTTTTGTCGAGTGAGTGATGCGACTTCCGTCGGGACATCAGCTTCCTGGATTGTCCCCTTATCTATATCATGTGAAAATAAAGACTGTAGGGTTGGCCCCTACTTTGCTGCTATTACCGTTAAGCATGGGGAGATAAAAATGGCCAAGAGTTTATTGTCGAAGAGTCAGTCAGGTGTCTTAGCATTACTTTACACTTTGATGTTGTGCCTTTTTACTTCAGCAGGGCATGCACAACCGCCATCCAATCCCAGTAATTCTTTTGCAAACTTTGGACAATCTCAATGTAGTGAAGCGAATATTGCTTATATTGTAAGAGAAACATGTCCCCCAAAACCCTCTGCAGGCGCGAATGATGCCGCTTCATTGAATTACAAAGAATGCTTTGATAAAGTTCGAGCAGATCTGTGTGGAGGCGGAAGTGCCAATCGCAATTGCGAAAGCGCCACAAAAGAGTGGGAAACGGCACGCAAAGAATTTCAAGCCGCATGTAGCGCGGCCAACGTTCCGTCTGGCGGTGGGAAGTCGGGGCATTTTGCATGTTCTGCAAAAATGCAACAGTGTACTCACTGTGATGCGGACGCCGATGCTCGTCCCTCAGGTGTAGAGTGTGAGGACAGCGGCGATTCAGACTCTTATGCTTCAGACTCAACAAATAAAGATAACGATTTGTTAAATGCTTTAAGTGGTCGCACGACTGGTGGCGCTATTCAGATGACTCCAGATATCAATGCCGATCGTCAGCGCTTTGCATTTTGTCCGTCTCTTGCCGCTGCAGATTTAAAAACTTGGCAGGATGAATACAAAGATGCCAAAAAAACGGTTGAAGATTTGCAAAATAAAATCACTAAACTAACGGAAGAACTCGACACAATTAAAAGCGATGCAGATAAAAAAAATGTAGAACTTCAGGATAAATCGGAAGAAGTCCAAGCCAATGCTGAAAAATCAGTGAAAGAGATAAAAGAAAAGTTAGAAGATTCTGAAAAACAAATGGCCGAAGATATCGAAAAACTCAATGGCGAAATTGCCAAGGAAAATGCAGGTCTTCGTCAGCTCGATATCGGTCGCGTGCAGGCTCAAACTGCACTTGCTGATCAAATTTCTCGCTTGAATTTAAGCTGTCATACAGCCGCCCTTCAGCGCACAGAAAATGAACGCATCCAGCGCTTGAAACAAATGGAAAATTCTACTTATTCGGCTGGAGATTTTAACAGCTTAATGAGCGGAGTCGGGCTTTCGTCACGACAAAAAAATCAATTAAAAGTCGATGAGTATTACGTTCAATGTCAAAAAGATCGCTCTTACACAATGGCTGTTGATTCTGCAAAGAAAGCTTTAGAAATTGCCAATCAACAAGCGGCCGAAGGCCGTCGCTCGATCAATGATCGCATTACAACATTAAATAATAAAATCAATACGATCAAAACTACGGACGCATACAAGGCGAAACAGCGAGCTTATGACCGAATGACTGAAATTCAAAAAATCATGGATAAAGAGCTGAACAAACTCAATCGCGATAAAATGCAATCGGAGCAGCAATTCACTCGCAAATACGCTTCGAAAGCGAAAGAGTTGCAACAACAACAAGCGCGCCTAGCTGAAGAAGAACAATATCTGAAACAAAAGAAGCAATATCTTGCGATGAAAACTCAGATGTCGAAAGGAACAAGCAGTACGACTCAGGATAAAGTCGTCGATGCTATGTCAAAATATACTTCTTTAAGCTATGCCGCAAAACGTGTTGCAAAAGATTGCTGCTCGGGAGGGAGCAAAGCCGGTATTTGCGAGCAAACGAATAATTATATGATCGCAGATGATCCAGATGAATTTAAGCGCATGAATGATGCCAACAAAACCACAACGGCACCTTCGACACAAGCCGCAGCAACGGGCGCAGGAAATCCAAATCCACAGAATCAACCACCGCGTAGCCCAGCCGCAGCCCATACCACACGCTAAACCATGCCGCCGCCCTGCATAATGGGCGGCTCACAAGACTCCCTTTTCCTCTGAAAAAATGGCATAGTCTCCCACTATGTCTTTTAAAAAAATATTAGCCATTTTAATAGCCTTGTCATTCTTGGGACTGGCCGCTGCTGCGGGTCTCGTGTTGTTTGTTTCGAGTCGTCTACCACAGATGATTAAAGTCGAAGATTACGAGCCACTCTTGGTGACTCAAGTCTACGATCGTAACAATAAAAAAATCGGCGAGTTTTATCGCGAAAAACGAATTTTAATACCATATAAAGAAATTCCTCAAACTGTGGCGGAGGCGTTTGTTGCCGCGGAAGATGATTCGTTTTTTGAACACAGTGGGATTAATTATCTCGCGATTTTACGTTCAACGATTGAAAATATTAAAGCAGGAAGAAAAAAACAGGGTGGATCCACCATCACCATGCAGGTCGCCCGCTCTCTTTTGCTTTCGAGCGAAAAAACTTACATTCGTAAAATCAAAGAAATTATTTTGTCTTATCGAATGGAGTCCAACCTTTCTAAACAAGACATTCTTTATCTATACTTAAATCAAATTTACTTAGGCCAAGGCGCTTACGGTATTGCCGCCGCTTCTGATATTTATTTTCGTAAACCCGTAAAAGATCTGACATTGGCAGAAGCATCTTTGCTTGCAGGACTTCCTCAAGCTCCTAGTCGCTATTCTCCGATTCATAATCCTTTACGAGCCAAAGATCGTCAGCACTATGTGCTCGGTCGTATGAAGGCCGTTGGCAAAATCAATGAAGCACAAATGAAGGCAGCACTTGCTGAGCCCGTTAAAATTTATGTAAAGCAAAATTACAAAGATGCGGCTCCGTTTTTCTTGGAAACCCTAAGACAACTTCTTGTTAAAAAAGTTGGCGAAGAAATGGTTTTGGATAAAGGGCTTAAAGTTTACACGTCTCTTGATCTCGACAAACAAGTTGTGGCCCAAGAAGAGGTCCGCAGTGGTTTACGTGATCTCGACAAACGTGAAGGCTATCGCGGAGCAAAGAAAAATTTAGCTAACCCTGATGATGTCGCCGCTTTCTTAAAAGAATCTCGTGATCAATTGTGGGATGATGTTTCACCGGTTCGAATCTTGCGTCCTGATGGAACCATTGAAGATAAAGGCCCACTGAATTTAACGGGCAAAGATACAAAAGGAAACAAGCTCAGTAATCTGCCGTCTTATTTAAAGATTGGGCAAATCGTCGACGGTGTTGTGACGAAAGTGGACGACAAGCTTGGCGTGGTTTACGTACGCTTTGCTGAAAGCAAGGGCTTAATTGATCTTGAAACTATGAAGTGGGCACGTAAACCGGATCCAAATGTGACTCCGGATGCAGACCCCCTTAAAAAACCGTCGGATGCACTTCAAAAAGGTGATGTGATTGAAATTAAAATCGCCGCCACGACCTTTTCTTCTGACCGAATCAACAAAGATTTAGCCGCGGCAAAAAAGAAGGCGGGCAAAAAATATCAACCGCCCGCAGACCTCCCCGACTTCAAAGAGTACGCTGAGCTTCAGCTCGAGCAACGCCCGCAAGCGGAAGCGGCATTGATTTCTTTTGATCAGAAAACGTCGGACGTGATTGCGATGGTTGGTGGTTATGATTTTGAGAAATCAGAATTCAACCGAGCGATTCAAGCCGCACGTCAAACGGGATCGATTTTTAAATCAATGGTCTACGCCTCGGCATTAGATAAAAACTTTACTCCAGCCACTCCGATTTTAGATGCGCCGATTGTATTTGACGAAGAAGATAGCGAAGGGCAAGAGTCCACTTGGAAGCCATCGAATCACGGCAATAAGTTTGTTGGCGATATTTTATTTCGCAATGCTTTGATACGCTCACTCAATATTCCAACAGTTAAAATTATTGAAAATGTGGGCGTGAATTGGGTCGCCGAGTATGCCAAGCGACTTGGAATTTTTAGTCCACTGAATATGGACTTCACTTTGGCGCTTGGTTCTAGCAGTGTAACTTTATACGAGATGACAAAAGTTTTTGCGACGGTAGGCCGTCTTGGTAAGCGCATTAAACCGATTGTCATTCACAAAGTGGTCGATCTCAAAGGGCAGAATGTTTTAGAGCAAGTGTCTTTAGATGAGCGCTTTGAAAAAGAAATCAGTGCAATCGACGAAAACTTCGAGACTCGTCGTAAAGCTTACTTAGAAGCGAAGGCTCAATCACCAAATCCAGAAGAATTTAAAAGCAAAGAGCCACCAATCTTTTTTGAAGATCCGGATCAATTGATTCGGCCACAAACCGCGTTTGTTACAACCACGCTACTTCAAGCCGTGATCGATGAAACCGGTGGAACCGGAGGCCGTGCACGAGCGCTTGGCCGTCCTGCTGCGGGCAAGACCGGTAGTACCAATGGATATTATGATGGTTGGTTTGTCGGCTACACACCGGACATTGTGACTGGTGTTTGGACGGGATTTGACCAAGAGAAAAGCTTAGGACGCGGTGAAGTCGGCGGAAGAACCGCACTGCCAATTTGGGTCGAGTTTATGAAAATGGCCCACGAAGGACTGCCAGAGCGCGGATTTACAACTCCGGAAGGCATTGTTTTTGCCAACATTGATAACTCCACAGGAAAGCTCGCGTCCCCGTCCTCCAAACTTGTTGTACGACAAGCTTTTATTGAAGGTACAGAACCGCAATCGACAGCCGGCGAAAACATCACACCAGATGAGCAAAAAGACTTTTACAAAGAGGATATGTCGGAATGAAGTCGATCCACCTCTGGGGAGCACGACAAAATAATTTGAAAGGTATCGAGATTAAAGTTCCGCTCGGATCTTTCACTGTTATTTGTGGTCCCAGTGGATCAGGGAAAAGTTCTTTGGCATTTGAAACTTTGTATGCCGAAGGCCAGCGCCGTTATATTGAAAGTTTATCTAATTATTCGAAACAATTTTTAAATAAAGCTCCAAAGCCTGATCTCGAAGGCATTGAAAATGTTCCGCCCGCGATTTCGATTGAACAAAAAAATTCTGTGAAGTCATCTCGCTCGACAGTTGGAACCACGACTGAAATTGTGGATTATTTGCGCTTATTATTTGAAAAGGCCGGGCACGCCTACTGCCCAACTCACCATATACAATTAGAAAAAGATTCGGTGACCTCGGGTGCTTTAAAAATTATTAAAACTTTTAGTGGCGAGCGCGGCTATATTTTAAGTTTAATTTCAGGCTCTGGCCGCACATTGGAAAGCAAGAAGCTACATGCGCAATTAATTAAAGATGGCTTCTTGCGTATTTATATACCGGGCACCACCCCCAAGAAGGCTCCGAAAGTTCCAAAAGGCCAAACTTATTCAACAGAACCATTCGGTGAAGTCCTAGAAATTCGAGATCCAAAACTTTTAAAAAAAGGTTTACCTAAAACAGATTTTTATCTCGTCATCGATCGAACAGGTTTTCAAGATTCCGAACGCGATCGTTTGGCTGATTCGCTCTCGCAGGCCTATCATGCCTCGATGAAATACAACAAGGATCTTTCGAACTCGCAAGCGGTCGTCATGACAACAGATGGTAAAAAACTTTTATTAAGCGAAGACCTTTCATGCTCTGTGTGTGGATATAAATTTCCAATGATTACCTCGGCCCTGTTTAGCTTTAACTCGCCCGTTGGGGCCTGCCCAACTTGTAATGGCTTTGGAAATATTCTGACCTTAGATGAAGCAAAGATTGTTCCGAATCCAGATTTAACATTAAATCAGGGCGCCATTGCTCCGTTTGCTATGCCTTCGGCCGCAAGTGACCGTCGACAATTAAAAAAATTCTGCGATAAAAATAAAATCGATCTGCATACTCCTTGGAAAGATCTGCCATCAAAACAGCGCGAGCTTATTTGGGACGGAAACGACGATTTTTACGGCGTTAAGGGTTTATTCGAGTGGCTTGAAACAAAAAAATATAAAATGCATGTGCGCGTATTTTTATCGCGTTACAAAAGTCCGTTTGTTTGCAAAACCTGTAAAGGTTCACGCCTCAGACCCGAAGCTTCACAAGTTCTGCTCGGTGGACGCAAGATTATAGATCTTTCAGCTATGACGATTAAGGATCTGCTTGATTTTGTGAAAAGCTTAAAACTGTCAAAGCAAGAAGAAGAAGTTTGCATTGAACCTCGCCGCCAATTGCAATCCCGCCTCGAGTTCTTAACTGATGTGGGCGTTTCTTATATGACTGTGGATCGCCCGACCCGCACTTTGTCTGGTGGCGAATTTCAACGATTACAATTAGCCAATCAATTGGGCATGGGTTTGTCACAAACTCTTTATGTTTTGGATGAACCCACTGTTGGTTTACATCCTCGCGACAATGATCGTTTAATCGGGATATTAAAACGCCTGCGAGAACTTGGAAATACATTGGTTGTGGTTGAACATGATCATGATGTGATTAAAAACAGTACCAATGTCATTGAAATGGGGCCAGGATCTGGACATCTTGGTGGAGAAGTTATTTTTGAAGGCGAAACAGAGGATTTCTTTAAATCGACGAAATCCGTAACTGTCGATTATCTTATCCCCTCCAAAAATTGGGTGCCTTTGCGAGAACCAAGACCCGTCGAAATTAGTAATTACAAATACTGCCTGGAAGTCAGCGGTGCGTGTGGAAATAATTTAAAAAATGTGGACGTAAAAATCCCGCTGAATCGAATTGTGACCGTCACAGGAGTTAGCGGATCTGGCAAGTCGACGCTTGTCGCTCAAACAATTTATCCGGCCCTTGCGCGCCAGTTAGGCCTTGAATACACCTCAGGTCAGCAATTCGATAAAATCAAAGGCATGGAACTGGTGAAAAACTTGGTTTTGATCGATCAGTCAGCCATTGGAAAAACGGCTCGCAGTAATCCTGTTACATATTTAAAAATCTATGACATTATCCGAACATTGATGGCCACAACTCCTGAGTCCAAGGCTGCTGGCTATACACCTGGAACATTTAGTTTAAATGTGGACGGCGGTCGTTGCCCCGTTTGCAAAGGGTTGGGTCTTGAAATAGTCGACATGGTTTTTATGGACGACATCGAAATTAAATGTGAAGCCTGTGATGGCAAACGTTTTCGTCCAGAAATATTAGAAGTGACCTTCAAAGGTAAGAATATTCATCAAATTTTATCGATGACCGTCAGTGAAGCGATGGATTTTTTCGTTTCGCATCCGAATATTCGCAAACCCCTTTCCGTTCTAAAAGAAGTGGGCCTTGATTATATTCGCTTAGGTCAAAGTGCGAATTCTTTAAGTGGCGGTGAATCGCAACGCTTAAAGATCGCTCGCGAACTGAGCGAAACTCAACAAAAAGGCACGCTATATATTATGGATGAACCCACGACGGGCCTACATTTCCGCGAAGTACATTTACTTTTGAAAGTTTTAAATAAATTGGTCGAGAGCGGCGGCAGTGTTTTATTAATTGAGCACAATTTAGAAATTATTAAAAACTCGGATTACATTATCGATGTGGGCCCCGAAGCCGGTCGTGGTGGCGGAGAGATCGTCGCTGAAGGAACGCCGTCCGAAATTATGAAATCCAAAAAAGGTTATACTGGTCGTTATTTAAAACAGTACATCGATTCGCTCAAACCGCAGGGAAAGAATTATGCTATTAGTGATGAAAAGACTTTGGCCTGAGCTTAAGCCGCACAAAAAGGTTTTAGTTTGGGTTTTACTGCTTGGTATTTTTACCAGCGCAATGAAAGGCGTAACTCCTGAGCTGATTAAAATGTTGCAAGAGGCTTGGGAGGCTCGCAATTGGGATCGAGCCTGGCAAATTCCACTTACAATCGCCATACTTTGGACCCTTTCTTCTGTTGGTCGCTACTATCATTTATTTTGGATGAAATTTACTTCCGAACAAGTCGCCGTTAATCTTCGCCGACAATTGATTAATAAATATTTAGCTTTGAATTTAAGTTTCTTTCATTCTTTTGTTAGCGGGTCTGGTGGATTGATTTCGCGCATGATCAACGACATCACCATCATTCAAAATGGTTTGCAGAAAATTGCTGATATTTTGCGTGAACCCTTTATGGCTGTGTTTGCTTTTGGATATTTATTGTATCTCGATTGGAAGCTGACCTTTTTTATTATCATTGCTCTACCATTGATTACAGGTGTGATGCGAAATTTAGCCCGCAGCTTGCGCAAATACTCGCGCCACAACCAAGAGATCATGGAAGACTTAACAAAGACGATCAAAGAAAGCTTAGATGGGACGCGTATTGTGCAGTCCTTTAATCTTGAAGGCGAAATGCGCCGTCGTTTTGAACTGCAATCGGTGGACTACTTAAAAACACGCGCGAAAATTATTTCTCGTGAAGAAGCGGTTGGACCTGTTTCTGAAACTTTAGCTGCGATTACTTTGGGAGTCATTTTAGTTTATATCGGCGACCAAATTTTTAAAGGTCAGTTGAACGTGGCCGATTTTATCGGCTTTTCATTTGCTATTGGTTTATTGCAAGACTCCGTTAAAAAGCTTCAAGCTGGATACATGAGCGTTCAACAGGCTTCTGTGGCCCTAGACCGTTTACACCAGATTTTAGATACGGTTAGTGCTGTTCCTGAGCCTAAAAATCCGGTTCCATTTCCTGACAATTGGGAGACCATTGAGTTTCGCAACGTCTCTTTTGCCTTCGAAAAAGATCATGTTCTTAAAAATATCAATTTAACCATTAAGCGCGGAGAAGCAATCGCGCTAGTTGGTGGGAGCGGTGGTGGAAAATCTACGTTGGTGAATTTGCTGGCCCGCTTTTTTGATCCAACCACAGGAGAAATTTTAATTGGCGGAATACCGCTGAAGAATTTTTCTTTACACGAGCTTAGATCTAAAATTGCTTTAGTTTCTCAGGATGTCTTTTTATTTGCGGATACGATTGAACGCAATATTCAAGCCGGTGATTTTAGTAAAGACGTGGCCGGCGTTGAAGCGGCCGCGCGCTTAGCAAATGCTCACAACTTTATTTCTCATGCAACGAAGCATGGCTATCAAAGCCGCGTCGGCGATATGGGCAGCACTTTATCGGGCGGTGAAAAACAACGAGTCAGTATTGCACGCGCCGTTTTTAAGGACGCCCCTATTTTAGTGTTGGATGAAGCCACCAGCGCATTGGATTCGGAAAGCGAAAAAGAAGTGCAAAAAGGTCTCGACTATTTAATGAAGGGTCGAACCGCATTTGTGATCGCTCACCGTCTTTCTACAGTAGCCAAGGCCGATCGCATTCTCGTTATGAAAAAAGGCGAGATCGTGGAACAAGGGGCTCATCAAGAACTCCTACAAAAATCCGGCGAGTATACAAAACTCTACCAACTTCAAACCCTCTAGGTGCCGCGCAAGAGCTCATCCGCTCTTGCACCCTTTTAGGGTAACGGCGCATCATAGTCCTGCGCCAAAATGAGACGCGTATAGTTTGGTCAGTTCCTCAAGTTGTCCAAAATTTTGACGATAAGAGTTTAGACAGCAAGGTCAAAATATTTGTCAAAGTGAGGGTACAAGTATGATTAATTGGGATGAGTTTGAGCATATACATGTGATTAAAAAGCTCAAGCAGATCTTAAACGCGTGGTGGAATATCGACGTGGTATTCACTGATGAACGCGGACACCTACGTGGTGTATTTAATAAAGAAGGTGCATTCTGTAATCCAGCCGTAAGCACATATTTCTCAAAAGAAACGGCCGTCGAGAGCCTTCAAGAAACTGTAGCAAAAGCGATTGAAGACCTCCGTATGTCGGGCAACCGTTACTGCTTTAAAAAGTGGGATACGGCTGGCTATGACATGGTGGTGATTCCAATCGTCATCGAAAATGATTTTATGGGCACCGTGGTTGCGATGGGCTTCCTGCGCGACAACGCGACTCAAAGATTACAAGATATCAGCGAGCGCTTAGCCGTATTTGGTGCATCGAAAGATTTGATCGATACATCAGTTCAAAAAGTAAAATACATCGAAGATCAAGATCGCGAACATTTCTTGGAACTTGTAGAACTGGTTTCTCAAGAGATCGTGACTCTTCACCTTGAAATTACATCTCGTGAGAATCGCATTAAAGAATTGAACAAAGAATTGGGCAGCCGTTACAAATACGATTCTATGATCGGTAAATCAAAACCAATGCAAACTCTTTATGGGTTGTTGGATAAGATTAAATCCGCAGATAGCACCGTATTAGTTATGGGTGACAACGGTACTGGTAAAGAATTGATCGCAAAAGCCATTCACTATAATTCTATGCGCAAAGATAAAGCCTTTGTGATCCAGAACTGTTCTGCGTTCAATGATAACCTTTTAGAGTCAGAATTATTCGGTCACGTGAAAGGATCTTTCACTGGCGCCATTCGCGATAAAAAAGGTTTATTCGAAATGGCAGACAAAGGAACTTTCTTCCTGGATGAAATTGGTGATACTTCACCAACGATGCAAGTTAAACTTCTTCGCGTACTTCAAGAGGGTACATTCACTCCGGTGGGCGCAACTGAGTCTCGTCGCGTAGATGTACGAATCATCGCCGCAACAAACCGTAACTTAAAAGAAATGGTTGAAGCGGGAACATTCCGTGAAGATTTATACTATCGCTTAAACGTAATTAATATTCGCGTACCACCTCTTCGTGAAAGAAAAGAAGATATTCCGTTACTCTCAGAATTCTTCTTGAACAAAGCACAAAGTGGACAAGCGAAAAAAGTATTAACTAAACGTGCTCTTGAAAAATTATATGACTACGCATGGCCAGGTAACGTTCGTGAATTACAAAACGAAATGGAACGCGTGGTTGTACTTTCAGGCGTTGAATCAAAAATTACTGCCGATATGCTTTCGCCAAAGATCTTAGAAGCCGCTGAAAAGGGCAAAGTTCAAGGCGCACGCGTTATGGGCAAATTGAAAGATGCGTTGGAAGAGTTAGAGCGCGAAATGATCAAAGAAGGTCTTCGCCGCACGGGCTGGAATAAATCAAAACTTGCGAAAGAATTGGGCATTAGCCGCGCGGGTTTGATTATGAAAGTTGAAAAGTACGGTCTTGATAAGCGCAAAATGCTAAAATAAATTTTTTTAAATTTGTATTCTTAAAAAGGAGTCTGCAAAGACTCCTTTTTCTTTTTCACTATAAACTTAAGAAGTCATCTATAGAAGAATGCTATTACGAGCCCCTTATTTGCAGCAGATACCATTAGAAAATTTACCTTCTCGCCCTTTATATAAACGCTTGAAATC
>FRDC01001950.1_pt1 | contig 136584 bp, 109 predicted proteins | sample 1106171 | NCBI WGS metagenome assembly FRDC01 (sample SAMEA3930566, study PRJEB13176) | freshwater metagenome | biome: Drinking water system; feature: drinking water; material: water | place: Singapore | collected 2014-12-20 | reverse complement strand
GGATTCGAACCTATGACCCCCTGCTTGTAAGGCAGGTGCTCTGAACCAGCTGAGCTAAGCTCCCTTAAGGGGCTGCAAATATATATATAAATCGAAATTGGCAAAGAATTTATTTTTTCCAATCACTTCTTATCTCTAAATTTTATATGTAAGGTCTGATTTACAAGCCTATTGACCATTTCAGCAAAAATGACTAATATTAAGCCTTTAAATGTCAATGATTAATCCGAAAGGGAAAATAGCCATTACTCAAATTGATGAAGACAATGAAAAAGCTTGGAAGGTTAACCGAACCGAACCTCGCTTGTGTTTGCTAATGGCAAAAGAATCGCTTAAAAATGCCGAAGCAATTAACTATGTAAAAGGAAAAATGCACGCTATGGCCGCTATTGGTGCAGCAAATGTTTGGCTAAGTAATTATGATGAAGCATTGCATTATTTATTTGATGCTCGTGAATATTTAAAAGATGAAAAAAACAAAATAAAAGAAGCCCAAATTGTTTATCAAATATTTTGTTCTTTTTACTTTTTAGCCGATTATGAAAAAGCGATTTCTTACGCCAATGAAGTTTTGAATTTGGCAGATGAGAATAAAGACATGAACGCAAAGGCAAATGCATACAATGCTTTAGGCACTATTTATTATACATTACACGATCATGAAAAATCAATCGAATGTTTAACACTAGGGTACAATATTGCTCGCCATACTGACGATAAACATTTACAAGCAAGAATCCTTGATGGCTTAGGAACTGCATATCATCTTTCAAAAAATATTGAAAACGCCATTAAGTACAAACAAATGAGTTTAGAGGCTGCCCGTGCCTCGGGGGTTAAAAATGTTGAATCCTACGCCTTAACAGGATTAGCCCTAATTCATATGGAAAAAGGAAATCTTGTTTTAGCTGAAGAATTGCTAATTAAAAGCTTGAATTTAAGAAGAGAAATTGCGTTTAAATCGGGGGTTGCCGAAACACTTTTACATTTGGGAGAATTGTATTTGTTACTTGATATTGATGTGAAAGCTAAAAATGCGCTATTGGAAGGTTTAGATATAGCAACGGAAACCGACGCAAAAGAAAATATATATAAACTGCATGAGTCCCTTGCGCGTTATTATGAAAAAAAGAAAAATATTGAGAATTTTAAAAAACATCTTCAACTATATTTCCAATTTAAAGAAGAATACTCGAACGAAAAAACGCGCCAAAAGTTAAAAACGAGTGAAATGACCGCCCGAATGGCAAAAATGGAAAATGAACGGTTTGCCTTACAAAAGAAGAACAAAGAACTCGAAAATTTATCGCATGATTTGGTTTTATTAAGTGATATTGGTAAAAAAATTACTGCATTACTTTCAGTTGAGAGCATTAACCAAACTGCATTCGAAGTATTGCGTACAATGATGGATGCTTCAGGATTCGGAATAGGAATACTAACTCCCGACGAAAAACAGATTTCTTTTCCGGGATATTTAGAAGAAAATGAAGCACCTGAAGAAGCCAGGTATAATATAACTGATTCCGGCAGGCTTGCCGTGCATTGTTTTACGAATGAAAAAGAAATATTAATTAACGATTATGATAAAGAAATTCACCTCTACACAAATCTTGAAACTGAACCGGTAATTGGAAAAGCCGTTTATTCGATTATTTATGTTCCTTTAAAATTCAACGAAAAATGCATTGGTGTAATTACCGTTCAAAGTCTAAACAGGAATGCTTACTCAACTTATCATTTAAATTTGGTTAAAAATTTAGCTGTTTATTGTGCTATTGCAATTGAAAACGCTCGGTTATATACTTCACTTGAACAAAAAATAGCTGAGCGAACAAAGCAAGTAACCACTCAAAAAGAGCAGCTTGAAAAATCGGTTGAAACTGCGCGATTATTAAGTTCAATTGGACAAGAAATCACGTTAACCACAAATTTTGAATCAATCTTCAGAAAATTATACAATAACGTTAATCGCTTAATGGATGCGGCCTGTTTTGGCGTTCGAATTTATAAACCTGAATGCAATGAAATTGAATATCGTTTTGAAATTGAAAAAGGAAAAGTATTGGATGAAGTGAATGTTGTTTCAATGAACAATAACAATAACTATTCGGTTTGGTGTGTAAAAAATAAAGAAATTATTTTCATTAACGACAATATAGCCGAACATAAAAAATGGGTTAGCGAAATTCATGTAGTAACCGGTGAAATGCCGCATTCGCTAATTTTTTATCCAATGGTTATTGGTCAAAAAGTATTGGGAGTTATTACAGTTCAAAGTTTTCAAAAAAACGCTTACACGGCTCACCACACCGAAATACTAAAAACCTTGGGCAATTATGCCTCTATTGCGTTGGAAAATGCAAATCTTGTAGAGAATTTAGAAGAGCGCGTTACATCGCGCACAAAAGAATTAGAAAAACAAAAAGAACAACTCGAAAAAACATTTGGCGACGCAAAATTAATTAGCGAAATCGGAAAAGACATCACTTCCTCTCTTTCCATCAATTCTATCGCATCAAAAGTTTATCACAACATTAACGTGCTTATGGATGCTACTATTTTTGGCATTGGTGTTGTAAATCCCGAAACGGATGAATTGTTGGTTAAAGGAGCTATTGAAAAAGGAAACCCTTTACCCGATTTTTCCTATTCTATTACCGATAAAAATAAATTAGCCATTCACTGTCTAAACTATTCAAAAGAAATAATTATTAATGATTTTGATTTTGATATAACCAATTATTTAGATGTTGTTCAACAAGCTAATATTGGCGAAAAACCAAATTCAATTATTTATTTACCATTAATTAGTAAAGGAAAAGCGATTGGTACAATAAGTGTACAAAGTTTTTCTAAAAACGCATACAATGAATACGATTTGAATTTGCTTCGAAATTTAGCGCTATATACCGCCATCGCTATTGAGAATGCTTATCGCTACGAAAATACCGAGCGCGAAGTAAAAGAACGTACAAAGGAAATTGAAACAGCTTACGAAAATACACGCTTATTAAGTCAAATTTCTAAAGCCATCGCATCAGAAATTACAATTGAAGGTATTATCGCAAAAGTATATTCTAATCTTAACCGATTAATGGATGCTACATCATTTGGAATTGGAATATACAAGGAAGAAAATCGTACAATTTACCTACCCGGTTTTATTGAAAAAAATGAAACGCTTGCTCCAATGGAATTTAGTATTGATGAAGAAAGGTTAGCTTGCTGGGTTATTAAAAATAAAAAGGAAATTTTTACCATTAATTACCAAGTTGATTATATTAATTACATTTCGGGTATTAAAACTCCTATTGCCGGAAAAAATTCGCTTTCCATAATTTACGTTCCTCTTTTTTTGAAAGATAAAATTTTAGGATTTATTACTGTACAAAGTTATAACGTGAATGCTTACACCGAGTATCAATTTAACATTGTAAACAATTTGGCGCAGTCAATCGCGTCGGCACTTGAAAATGCAAGATTGTATGAAAACATGGAAGAAAAAGTGAAAGAACGAACAGCAGAAGTTGTATTGCAAAAAGAGCAAATAGAAAAGAATGCTAAAAACACTAAACTAATTAGCGAAGTAGGAAAAGAAATTTCTTCACTGCTTGATGTAAGTGAAATTATTGCAAAAGTGTATGAGCGAATTAACACTCTTATGGATGCTGATGCGTTTGGTATTGGGATTTACAGACACGAAACAAACGATTTATTTCATACAGGAGTAATGGAAAGCGGAAGCAGGCTAAACGATTTTTCATTTTCGTTGAACGAAGAAAGTATTGCAATGATTTGCTTTACACAACTGCGTGAAATTATAATTAATAATTTTCCGTTCGAATATCAAAACTATATTAAGAATGACAAAACCGCAAAAGAAGGAGGCGCTCCGGTTTCTATGATTTATATGCCGTTACTTTCAAAAGGAAAAACCATTGGAGTAATGTCGGTACAAAGCTTCAGAACAAATGCTTATAGCAGTTATCATCAAGATATTTTACGATCGCTTTCGGTTTATATTGGAAGCGCTTTGGACAATGCTGCATTGTACCATACACTTGAAGATCGCGTTGAAGCGCGTACCGCTGAAATCGAAAAAGCGTATCAAAACACAAGATTGTTGAGTCAAATTTCAAAAGAAATTTCATCTTCCCTTTCTTTGGAACACATCGTAAAAATAGTTTATGATAACGTAAATAACTTGATGGATGCCGCGAGTTTTGGAATTGGCGTTTACGATCCCGCAACTCGTATGTTAAATTTTCCGGGATTTATTGAAAAAGGGGAACGACTCGAATTTACTTTTCATGTCGATGACGATCGTTTAGCAGGTTGGTGTTTTAGAAATAAAGCAGAAATATTTACAAGTGATTATACAAAAGAGTATCACAAATATGTAAAAGGAATTAAAGCGGTTGTTGCAGGCCGACATTCAAAATCGATTATTTATTTACCCTTGTTCAATAAAGAAAATATTATTGGCGTCCTTACTATTCAAAGTTATGAAGAGAATGCATATAGTGAATACCACATGGATATATTACGTGGTCTATCGCACTCTATTGCAGTTGCGTTAGATAATGCCACGTTATACGGACATTTGGAAGAAAAAGTACGCGAACGAACTGCAGAAGTAGTTAAACAAAAAGAAATAATTCAAGAAAAAAATAAACACATTACCGACAGTATAATTTACGCAAAAAGAATTCAAACCGCTATACTTCCACCGGAAGAAGTATTTTCAAATTATTTACAAAATTCATTTGTACTTTATAAACCAAAAGATATTGTAAGTGGTGATTTTTATTGGATAGAAAGAAAAGAAAAGAAAATTTTATTCGCCGTTGTAGATTGTACCGGGCATGGTGTACCGGGGGCTTTTATGAGCATTATCGGATTTAACGGTTTAAATCAAGTTGTGAACGAATATCAAATTACGAAACCAGACGAAATTTTAAATGAACTAAATAAAATAATTACGCATACTTTACGTCAACGTGAAGAAGATCAAAAAATTCGTGACGGAATGGATATTTCAATTTGCTGTATTGATCTTGAAAATAACAAACTTGAATTTGCAGGCGCAAACAATCCGATTTTTATTGTAAGAAAAGGAATAGTAAAAGAAATTACTGCCGATAAACATCCGATTGGAAATTATATTGGAGAAGATGAATTTAAATTCACAAATCATGAAATTGATTTGATGCCGAACGACAGTTTATATTTATCAAGCGACGGTTACGCCGATCAATTTGGTGGACCACGCGGAAAAAAACTGAAATACACCCAATTTAGAGATTTGTTATTGGTTAATCATGATAAACCAATGAAAATTCAAAAACTTATGTTGGACAATATGTTTGAAGAATGGCGCGGAGAATTGGAGCAGATTGATGATGTTTGTGTAATTGGAATTCGAATCTAGAATTTACTAAATATTAATTGAAATCGAATTTATTTGAATCAAACATCAAATCTCTTTATGATTAATTTTGAATAAATATTTTTTCAATTATGAAAACACTTGTTATTGGTGCCAGTGAAAATCCCGAGCGTTATTCGAATAAAGCTATTCGGTTATTGCGCGAGTACGGTCATACAGTTGTCGCAATTGGTAATAAACCGGGTTTTGTTAACGATGTTTCATTTAGCAAAGAAAAAACTAAATTTGATAACATTCATACAGTAAGCTTGTACATAAATCCAAAATATCAAATTGATTACGAAGCCTACCTGATTTCTTTAAAGCCTCATCGTGTTATTTTTAATCCGGGAACCGAGAATCTGTATTTTGAAAATAAATTACGAGAAAAAGACATAGAAGCAATTGAAGCTTGCACATTGGTTTTGCTTCGAACTAATCAATTTTAAATCATTTTGCACTTTAATTTGAATTATTGGTTCAGAGAAAAAGTATTTTGAATAATTTTTTTTTATTTATTTAAATTTCGGGTTTTCGAATTTAAATTTTACGGGTTTAACAGTATAACCTTTTTGAATAAGCAATTCAAGAACGCCCTCCTTACCAAATAAATGAGCGGCGCCAATTGCATTAAAGGTAGGTTGCAGGTGAACAATTGAATCAATTCGATGTGCCATTACTTTGTTTCTATCAATTAGTAATCCGGTTTCAAATGATTTTGGCAACGTAGTATCTTTGGTCATTTCCATAAGCTTTTCACCGTCTTGTAAAAGATAACATTTCATCATGTCGTTGAAAAGTTTTTTGCTTTTATCCCATTCATTTAATCCTTCAATAATCATATCGGTTTGTTCTTCGATCGTCATTTTTTTAACCGCTGCCAACTGCTCTTCAAATTTTTCAATTCCTATAATTTTTTTGTTTTTTCTTTTTGCTTTATTGTAAAAATCCATGTCGAGTGGAAAAGGCATATCACGATGTTCGTACGCTTTCACCAATTCGCCGGCTAAGAAAAAAGGTTGAAAATTTTTATACATTCCTATACCTCCTCCGGTACGTAATTTTAATAACGAATCGAGGATTAAAAATTTATGGCCTGGAATCATTTCATAAAGTGGTTTTTCCATTTTAAATTGATTAACCATGTCCATTTTATCAACTTCGTCGAGATTTAATTCCATGGCATAAGCCTTACAGGTATCAAAAATATTAATCACCTCATTGCTATAAGCAAAAACACGTTTATCTTGCAAATGAATGGTACCGTATAAGAACGATGGTTGCGTTAGTCCGTTACCCGTTATTTCCCAAAGAATTGATTTTTTATTAGAACCGTAATTGTATCCAACTTTTTGATTAAATAATTTTTTTTCATCGTCGATTGCGGCACAACTCAAAACAAAAAATAAAAGGAGAGAAAAATTTTTCATGAACAAAATTATTATTGATGTTTACGGTCCATATCGTCTAATTCATTTGCCGACAAATCAAACTGCGGATCCAATTGAAGTGCCGTTCTAAAATCAGCTCGCGCTTCTTTGTATTTACCCGATTCACGATAAGCTAAACCTCGATTATGGTACGCGTCTCGAAAAGATGGATTTGCTCTTAATGCCGAATCAAAACTTGGAATTGCGTTATTCATTTGATGTAAATAAACCAAATAAAGATATCCTTTGTTGTAAAATCCTAATGCCGATTTTTGATCAAACCTTGTCATTTGATTATAGCTTTTCAAAGCGTCTTCATAACGTCCGTTTTCCTGATAATACATTCCTAAATCATAAAGCGCTTCTTGACTATTTGGCCGTACACTTAACGCTGAATTGTAATACTGAATGGCAAGCGAATCTTTTTTTGCAGCATATAATAATCCAAGTGTAATATAGGCATCATAATAATCGGCTTTTTGTTCAACTGCTGTTTGAAAAGAAGATGCCGCCTTTACAGAATCGCCGGCATATTGAAAAACCACGCCTTTTAAAAAATAAGCCTCTGCCAAATTTACATTAGATTTTAGTGCTTCATTAATGTGTTTTATACATTCGTCAAATTGTCGCATGTATAAAAGAATGCGTGCTGTTTTCAAATTTGCTTCGGCATGTGATTTATTAATAGATAAACATTTTTGAAACGACGTCATTGCTTCTTCAAAACGCATAAGCGAGAAAAAAATATCGCCTTTTGTATATATATAATCTGCGTTCATGGAGTCGATGCTTAAGGCGCGTTGTATATCGTCCATTGCGCGCGAATACGTGCCGTGGTTGAAAAAATAAAGGCTTCTGTCGTGATATAGCGCCGCATTATTCGGGTCGGCAGTAATTTTTTTATTAATGTCCAATAATTCGCTTTCTGCGGTTACAGTATCAGAGTTCTTTTCTTCCTTTTTAATTTTTTTATTTTCACCGCATGAGAATAACGCAAAAGTGATTAATGCTGCTATAAATAGTATTTGAGTTTGAAATTTGAACATGAATAATGAGCCTTTTTGTTTTTGAATTAATTTTATAAAGTTAAACATTCTGCACAATCTTGCTTAACGTGTAAATCAATAATTTGAACCTTTTGCTCAATTGTTAAATGCTATTTGCTCGGTATCCAATTTTTTTCCTATCTATCAACGGCTTATTTAAAATTAATTTCTTTAGTGCCTTAAAAATGATTTGAATTTCATTTTCTTGTTTATCGAGTCTCGTATGATGATTAACCAACGACTGTTCAAGTTTTTCAAGTTTCAATAATAACTCCTTTTGATTCATTAAAATTTCTCGTATTTTAACGAACACCCAAATGATATTTATATTAACTGCAATGGCTTGTTCGCTGTTTAGTACACTTGACAACATTAGTACACCATGCTCAGTAAAAGCCTTTGGCAAATAGCGTAACCCACTATGTTTTTCTAAACTTGAACGCAATTTGCGACCTCAAGTTTAGAATATCTTTATCGTTTAATTCGATCATGAAATCATTTGGAAAACGTAATAAATTTCGTATTACTTGTTCTTTTAATCGTTTTGTTTGAACACCATACATTTGGGCCAAATCGCTATCAAGTATTATTTTTTTCCGCGAATGAGATATATTTTTTCAAGAATGAAAGATTCTTTTTTTATTTTTTTTTCATCGAGTATAGGTTATGCGTGTGTGTTTAAAATTAATTGTTTGGAAAAGAGATGAATTGATACAACAATCCCCGTCATATTACTATAACGGGGACTTCCAACATTGTATCCCTAAAAAATAAATGAAACAAATAATTTTTAAGTTAACAGTAAAGCAAACAGGAACGAGTTATTGCGTATCAAGACGCACGTGTAATCCTTTTGCTTTAGCATCAACCAATAATTATATTGTGAAAACTACGCTTTAACAAGTTATATCGAAGTAGAAAGATATTTTTTTCGCAATAAAAATTATTTTTTTTTCAACTTTCACTTCAGTACCTACTACTTATATTGCTTACGCTTCAACCGGCTGTAATACGCTTTTAATTCGTGCTTCTATTTCCTCAGCCAATTCGGGATTATCGAGTAATAATTGTTTAACAGCATCGCGACCTTGACCCAATTTGGTGTCATTATAGCTAAACCAACTTCCGCTCTTTTTAATGATTTCTTTTTCAACACCTATATCAAGCACTTCTCCCATTTTACTGATACCCTGACCGTACATAATATCAAACTCGGCTGTTTGGAAAGGCGGCGCAACTTTATTTTTTACCACTTTAACGCGCGTACGATTTCCAATTACACTTTCACCATCTTTAATTTGACCGATACGACGAATATCGAGACGAATTGAAGCATAGAATTTAAGTGCGTTTCCGCCTGTTGTTGTTTCAGGATTACCAAACATTACACCAATTTTTTCGCGCAATTGATTAATGAACATGCAACAACAGCCTGCTTTATTAATTGAACCGGTTAATTTTCGCAATGCTTTTGACATTAATCGTGCTTGTAATCCCATTTGTGAATCACCCATTTCACCTTCAATCTCTGCCTTAGGTGTAAGTGCAGCAACCGAATCAATAATAATTAAGTCAATTGCACCCGATCGAATAAGATTATCGGCAATTTCAAGTGCTTGTTCACCATTATCGGGTTGAGAGATTAAAAGATTTTCGGTATCAACACCAAGTTTCGCAGCATAAAATTGATCGAATGCATGTTCGGCATCAATTATAGCTGCAACACCACCTTTTGCTTGCACTTGAGCAATAGCGTGAATGGCAAGTGTCGTTTTTCCCGATGATTCAGGACCGTAAATTTCGATGATTCTTCCTTTAGGATATCCGCCAATACCAAGTGCCATATCTAAGGATAAGGATCCTGATGAAATGGCTTCAACTTGTTCCACTGCACCTGCACCCAATTTCATGATTGCTCCTTTACCGAAAGTTTTTTCGAGTTTGTCAATGGTCATTTGTAGTGCTTTCATTTTTTCTTTGTTAACTTCTGCTGACATAACGATTAGTTTTTATTGTTTAACGATTCTATAATTTGCGAACTGTGAGAATTTGTTTTTACCTGATGAATAATATTTTCAATTTTTCCTTCTTCATCAATAATAAATGTGGTACGTAAAATTCCCTTAAACGGAATTCCAAAAAAAGATTTAGAACCAAATACTCCATACAAGTTACATATTGTATAATCAGTATCGGCTATCAAATGAAAAGGTAAATTGAATTTAGATGAGAATTTTTTATGACGCGCTTCACTATCGGCACTAATGCCTAATATAATGAAGCCATTCTTTAAAAGTGAATTATAATTGTCACGAAGGTCACAAGCCTGACGAACACAGCCCGGAGTGAGGTCTTTAGGGTAAAAGTAAAGAATGATTTTCTTTCCTCTAAAATCCGCTAAAGACTTCTCCTTGCCGCACTCATCCTTAAACCTAAACAACGGGGCTTGGCAACCCTCATTTAAATGAGTCATGCTATTTATTGTTTTGATCAAAATTTGGTCATTTTGTTGACGTAAAATTAATCAAAATTCAATACACACAAATATCGATATAAAAAAAGAATTCAACAAAGGCTTTTTAAGGAATAGTTTTTAACAGGATATAAAAACTTTAATGCTTAATTTAAATTCTGTTTATCAAGTATTTACGTCTGTCAACAATGGCTTAAAAAAACTGCCAAAATGATCGAAAAAAAAAGTAGTTAAAATTATTTTAAAGGATGCTTAAATTAGGTTTAAAATCGTAAAAATGTTGTTTTTTAAACAAACAAATAGACCATATTCCCATCATGTTGATTAAAAATCCGACCAAAAAACAATCTCACAAGAATTCAAAAATTGAAACAAAATGATAATTTTAATTGATTTATAAATAAAACATATAAAACTGATTTATTTATTTAAAGTACATATCACATTGGCAGAAAAAATGTTCAAAAACTGTTTTTAAAATCGTCGGTTCTTCATTTTCGATTTAGCAATGTGCCCAGCATAGTGCATATATTTGCGCGCATGTCAGCAGAAACAATTCTCATTCTTGATTTCGGGTCACAATATACTCAACTAATTGCACGACGTGTTCGCGAATTAAATGTGTATTGCGAAATTCATCCTTATACCTTTGCAGCGAAAAAAGATTTTAGTGCGTCAAAATATAAAGGTGTTATTTTATCCGGTTCACCATTTTCAGTACGTCAAAAAAATGCTCCGAAACCCGATTTATCTAAAATAAGAAATTATGTGCCGCTCTTAGGAGTTTGCTATGGTGCACAATTATTAGCTCAAACATTGGGAGGTGAAGTAGTGCCTTCTAAAATAAGAGAATACGGACGTGCCAATTTAACTTTTATTGATAGTGACAGTATACTTTTCAAAAATGTGAGTGAGAATTCTCAAGTATGGATGAGTCATAGTGATACCATTTCTAAAATACCTGCTTCATTTCATTTATGCGCAAGTACGAACGATGTTAAGGCTGCAGGATTTCATATTCGTAACGAACCTACATACGGCATTCAATTTCACCCTGAAGTTTACCACAGTACTGAAGGAAAAAAAATAATAGAAAATTTTATTGTTGGAATTTGCAAGTGTAAACAAGAATGGACACCCGACTCATTTATTGAATCGACGGTTTCACACTTAAAAAATACTATCAAAAATGAAAAAGTAGTAATGGCACTTTCAGGAGGTGTTGACAGTACCGTTGCTGCAATTTTATTGCATAAAGCAATTGGAAAAAATTTGTATTGCATTTTTGTTGATAACGGATTATTAAGAAAGGATGAATTTAAAAACGTTTTGTATTCTTATAAAAACATGGGATTAAATGTGAAAGGCATTGATGCTCGAAAAATTTTTTATACCGCGCTAAAAGGGAAAAGAGATCCTGAACAAAAACGTAAAATTATTGGTAAATATTTTATTGAGGTATTTGATAAAGAAGCCAAAAAAATAAAAAACGTAAATTGGCTTGGACAAGGCACTATTTATCCCGACGTGATTGAAAGCGTAAGCGTAAAAGGTCCTTCGGCAACCATTAAAAGTCATCATAACGTTGGTGGCCTACCCGCACGAATGAAATTGAAAGTTATTGAGCCATTAAATACCTTATTCAAAGATGAAGTGCGTAAAGTTGGTCGCAATTTAGAAATTACAGAGAGTATATTAGGCCGACATCCATTCCCGGGTCCGGGATTAGCCATTCGTATTTTAGGAGATATTACCGAAGAAAAGGTACGTATATTGCAAGAGGTAGATTATATTTACATTGAAGGATTAAAAAACCACAATTTATACAACGAGGTTTGGCAAGCAGGCGCAATACTTACTCCAATAAAAAGTGTTGGTGTAATGGGCGATGAACGTACTTATGAAAATGTTGTAGCATTAAGAGCAGTAAGTTCAACCGATGGAATGACTGCTGATTGGTGTCATTTACCTTACGAATTTTTATCAAAAATTTCTAACGAAATAATAAATAAAGTAAAAGGAGTTAATCGGGTGGTTTATGACATTAGTTCGAAACCTCCTGCAACAATTGAATGGGAATGAAGCAGATTACAAAAAGAAAAAATACTTAATGTGTTCGCTCATTCCGCCGGAAGTTTTTGAAAAATTAAATGACGCAGAATGTAAGATGATTTGCTAATTTATCACCATAGAAAAGCGTTCGCTTCGCTCTAAAAGAGGTAAAGTCTGCTTTTCTTCGCTAATAACGGTACGAATGATTAATGTTTAAGGAAAACAAAAGAAATTGAAGTTTAAAATTAAAATATTATTTTTTTTATTCCTCATAAAAGCAAATGGCTTTGCACAACCGAATGTTGCAAAGATTGAAATTATTTCGGGGAAAGAATATTTTGCGCATTATGTCAAAAAAGGCGAAACACTTTCGAAAATTGCGAAAATGTATAAAGTTTCGTTAGCAGATGTGTTAAATAATAATTCGGGCAAAGAGGATAAGATAAATATTGGTGATAAAATTAAAATACCAGTGACTTCCAAAAACAGACCAAAAAACACCAATACCAATGAAACTACAAATGTGATTACAACAACGGCTTCAAATAATTCCTCGAACGAAAAAACCAAAGATTATAAAGTTGAACGAGGTGAAACGGTTTACGGTATAGCTCATCGGCTTAACACTACGCCAGAAAAAATATATGAATTAAATCCTGATTCAAAAAATGGGATTTTGCCGGGTCAAATTTTAAAAATACCCGACACGTCTGCGACTAACCCAAATACCACTAACGTTAATTTGAATTCTATTAAAAAAATAGCGTTTACACACAGGGTACTTTCAAAAGAAACCTTGTTTTCACTTTCACGCAAATACAATATTTCAGAAGATTCGATTCGCTTACTAAACAACGGTTTATCTGAGGGATTAAAAACAGGAAGTACTATTCAACTTTTGGTTGCGGAAGCGAGATTAAGTGTTTTTCAGGCATGGGAAAAATCTGCAGCAGAAACAAATTCCATTAAGGACACAGTAATAAAAACAAATGCTTTAAATGTTTTTGAAAGCGGAAAAAAAGAATTTTACAATGTTGGAATAATGCTTCCGTTTCAGCTTGATAAAAATCAAAAAATGACGGAAGGTTTAAACGAAAATGAACGAAAATATTTATTTGAACCCACTCGACAAGCAATAGATTTTTATTTAGGAGTAATGTTGGCTGCCGATTCACTTAAAAAAGCGGGACTAAATACAAATCTTCAAGTTTTTGATGTTGGAAAAGATTCAGCAGTAAATAAAAAAATTATCAGTAGCAATGATTTTAAAAAAATGGATTTGATAATTGGTCCATTTGACATGATTGAAACAACAGCGAAAGCCGCAATGGAAAATAAAATTCCTTTGCTTGTACCTGTAGCCTGTTCGAATAAGGTTATGTTGGATAATCCGTATGTATTCAAAAGCATTACTACTTCTTCAGTAATTGCCGATGAAACGAGTAAATACATAATTGATGTTTATAGGAATGAAAATTTGGTTTTAATTGATGGTAAGGGAAAAAATGACATTGGAGTTTTGCGTTCGTATAAAAAATTTCTTAATAAATATTATTTTGAACGAAGCGGAAAAACAGATTCAATTAAAACTTTGCAAGTTGATTTTATGTCGAACAATACCGTAACATCATTGCTACGAGAAGACAAAATCAACGTACTGATTATTCCTTGTAACGATTATGCCTACGTGAGTAGCGCCTTAAGTAATTTGAATAAATTTTTGGCTCGCAGTAATCATAAAAAATACCGTGTTGCCGTTTTTGGTACCGATGAATGGATGAAATGGGATCAAATTGACATTACTTATAAATTAAGAACAAACGTACACATTCCAACACCTACATTTGTAGATTTTGACACCTTACAAGTTCAAAAGCTGACACGATCATTTCGTAATAGGTATAAAACCGATCCTGATAAATACGCTTTAATGGGATTTGACCTTGCTTATTTTTGGTTATCGGGTTTTACGAAATTTGGATTGGATTTTAGCGCTATTGTACAACAATTTGATGTTACGATGAGTCAAACTCGATTTATTTTTTCCAAAATGAATGAAACCAGCGGATGTTTGAATAAAAATGTTTTTATTTTAAAATACGAGAATTACAAGTTGGTTCCTATTAAAAGAGAGTGATTATTTAAGATTTGAACGAATGCCTAAATAAAAATTCAGTCGCTGCCGAGTTTCGTAAAATTCAGCAGGAAATTTGTTTGAATTTAGAAAAACTGGATGGGAAATCGGTTTTTACGAATGATGAATGGCATCATGCTGAAGGCGGAGGCGGGTTGAGTCGTGTTATTCAGCACGGAAATATTTTAGAAAAAGGAGGCGTTAACTTTTCAGAAGTATGGGGAACATTACCTGATGTTTTAAAAAAAGAATTTGGAAATGAAACTTCTCAATTTTTTGCAACCGGTGTTTCGATTGTACTTCATCCTTATTCGCCAATGACACCAATTATTCATATGAATATTCGTTATTTTGAAACTGATTCAGGTAAAAAATGGTTTGGCGGAGGAATTGATCTTACACCACACTACATTGACAAAAATTTGGCAAAACAATTTCACATAAGAATGAAAAACGTGTGTGATCATCATCATAATTCCTATTATTCGAAATTTAAAAGTTGGGCCGATGACTATTTTTTTATTGAACATCGGCAGGAAACAAGAGGAATTGGAGGAATATTTTTTGATCATCAACAACCAATGGAAGGGAAATCTTGGAACGATCTTTTTACCTTTGTTTGCGATTTAGGGCGTTCTTTTTATCCGGCATACGAAGAACAAGTTTTAGCTACTAAACATTTGGCATTTGATGAAAAAAACAAGTTGTGGCAAAAAATTAGACGCGGGAGATATGTTGAATTTAATTTAGTATATGATCGCGGCACAAAATTCGGTTTACAAACCGGCGGAAGAATTGAATCAATACTAATGAGCTTACCTGAAACCGCAGGATGGATGTATAATTATAAAGCCGAAGAAGAAATTGAAATGGATACACTTAAATTTTTGAAAAAAGGTGTTAATTGGGTTGAATGTTGAACGCTTTTGTACTACAAACCGACAATTAAAAATGCTTTAACAAATAATAACTACCTACTCATAATTTTTATTCAGGATTAAACGTTATACGTACACCAATCCACACTAAAATGAAAACCTATTTTTTAAGTATTCTTACAGTATCGTTTTTCGCTTTAAATTCTTGTCAAGCACAAAAAGAAAACAACATACATTCATCAAACATGAAAACTCCTGAAATTGATTCTACAACCGGATTTAACAAACTAACGCCGCAAGAACAAGCAGTGCTTGTAAATAAATCGACTGATCATCCATTCACCGGTGATTATTACAAAAAAAAAGATGTCGGAATTTATATTTGTCGTCGCTGCAATGCGCATTTGTACAATTCAAAAGATAAGTTCGATTCACATTGCGGTTGGCCAAGTTTTGATGAAGAAGTTGAAGGCGCCGTAACTCGAGTACCTGACGCTGACGGAATGCGAGTAGAAATTATTTGCAAAAATTGTGGTGGGCATTTAGGCCACGTTTTTGAAGGTGAAGGGTTCACAGAAAAAGACACGCGTCATTGCGTTAACACAAGTTCTATTTTATTTATTCCTGCAGCAGAAGTAGAAAGTGCACCGAAAGTGATTAAAAAATAAAAATTGCTTGTCAATATTTTTAGTTTAGAAAATAATAAAGATAAATTATTTCCTGTTTTTTTGCCAACACCATCCTATACCCGCCTCAACCACATCAGCCTTTGCAAAATGAGTACGTAAGCTAAAGTTGGCGACAAGACCGTTTTTAAAATAATATCGTGAACCGATTCTGCTAAACATAAATGTATCGTAACGTAGCGGATCAATTACATAAACACCGTCATGAATATACAACATGAATTTACCCAGCATGATTCCATAACCAATACCTACCCCGGCGCGTAAGCCTGTAATTTTATCGGCAGTTGTTTTATTCCAATTTTCATAAGAAATCGTATAACTTCGATTGTAATTCAATTCGGCAAAAGTAAGGAAGCTACTTTTTATGTTGAATTTTCGACTCCAACCACCATTAATGTCCGGAACAAAATATTTAGGTCCTGTACTTGGCATAATTTCTTTCCATCCAATAGCGCCAACAACTTCCCATCTGTTCGATTTTAAAAATTCTTTTTTAGCTTTTATAGGATCGAAATGAGGCTCATTATTATTGAGTTTGTATCCCAAATTTAATCCAATAGTAGGAAAATTATATCCTAGATTAGGGACCTTAAAGGCGCCATTTGAAAAATGAATGAAATTAAATCCTAAACCTATATCAAAATTTTTATTTCGATATTCCAAATCTAATCCGACCGCAAGATTAGCATTAAACCCACCGGCAATTGCAGAATTTTTATTATTACTAAATCTGTCGTAATGTTTTGTGAGCCATGCAATGCCGTCACAAATACGCGTATTAAATTCAAAGTGTTTTCTTTTAATTAAATGATTTTTTAGATAAATCGAAATCGAATAAGCATAACCCATATTGGTTTTATTCCCCATGTCGGCAAATAAAAAATTTAAACCAACTGTTGGAATACGATAAGCTTCTTGCCAAGCATGCTTTCCGTTCATAGCACGTTCAAGATACAATTCAGTGCTTTTAAATTGACCTTGTACCAAATAAGCCATTTGAGCTGAATGAACAAATAAAAATCCGATTGAATTACGCGTACCAATTTCGGGAGAATAAAATTGTCGGATTTTTTTTTTAGGTGCGTCAATGGGTTGAGAAAAGGCAGACGAAATAAAAAAAGAAAACAACACTTGTGTTAAAAATAAAAATTTAAAATTTCGGATATTTAATTTTGCAATCATTGTATGTGGCACAAAGTTAATAAAAATTGGCATTAACACCTAAAGTTGAAAATCAAGAAATACAGCGTTTTAAAGTGATGCGATATTAAATTTATACTTCGAAAAAAACATGAATTTAATTGTACACCGGTAAAACAATATTTTGTTAGAACAGATAATTGTTAAGCAAGAAGACTTATTTTTGCCCTATAAAACAACAGCATGACCCAGCATAAAATATTGGAAGCCTTAAAAAACGTACTAGAACCCGATCTCAAAAAGGATATTGTAACTTTAAATTTGGTTTCAGATATTTCAATAAACGATAAAACAATTGCTTTTTCATTAAAAATTTCGAACCCTGCCATGCATAATCGCAAACGTGTTGAAGAAGCTTGTCGGTTTGCCATTGAACGTGAGTGCGGAGCAGGTTATACCGTAAACATTACAACCAATGCTTTAGGCAACGATCGTGATGCCGATTTACGTAAAATATTACCCGGAGTAAAAAATATCATCGCTGTTGCATCGGGAAAAGGAGGCGTAGGCAAATCAACCGTTACTGCAAATTTAGCGGCGGGCATGGCAAAAAAAGGCTTTAAAGTAGGCTTAATTGATGCCGATATCTACGGCCCTTCTCAACCCATCATGTTTGATTTGCAATATGAAAAACCAATGATGGTTACTGTGGAAGGTAAAAATTATATTTCTCCCATTGAAAATTACGGCGTAAAAATTATGAGTATTGGTTTTTTTGCCGATTTGAATCAAGCAGTAGTTTGGCGCGGACCTGTTGCTACACGCGCATTGAATCAAATGATGAGCGACGTATATTGGGGACCGTTAGATTATATGTTTATTGATCTTCCTCCCGGTACGGGTGATATACATTTAACGCTTGTGCAAAACGTACCGGTAACCGGCGCAGTTATTGTTAGCACACCGCAAACCGTTGCTTTGGCCGATGCGCGAAAAGGCGTTAGCATGTTTAAAATGGAAAACATAAATGTTCCTGTATTAGGAATTATTGAAAACATGGCTTGGTTTACACCAGATGAATTACCTGAAAACAAATATTATATTTTTGGAAAAGACGGTGCGAAGAACTTAGCTGATGAATTGCAATTGCCGTTGTTGGGACAAATTCCAATTGTGCAAAGTATACGTGAAAGCGCCGATATTGGCCGCCCTGCAGTTTTGCAAGAAGGCACTCCTGTGCAAATAGCGTTTGATTTATTGTGTGCAAATGTGAATGAACAAGTGCTTTTGCGCAATGAAAAAATAGAACCGACCAAGACGGTGAAGATTATTAAATAACTGTTTCACAACTAAGCAACGGTATATACTTAGTAAACCTTGTTGTTAACGGTGCTATGATGAAAACAAATAAACTTGTTATTAATAAATAACTATAAATTTATAAAAATATAATTTACAAATGAGCCCCATTTTAACCGCCAAAGTACAAGCCGCAATTGATGATATACGTCCGTATTTACTTAGCGATGGTGGCGATATTGAATTGGTCGAAATTACTTCAAAAAATATTGTTCGCGTTAAATTATTAGGTGCTTGCCGCAGTTGCTCCATGAGCCCAATGACCATGCGCGCAGGCGTTGAAGAAACCATTCGTAAAGTAGTACCCGAAATTTTGGGAGTTGAAGAAGTGAGTGAAGAGGGATGAAGTAGAACGACATTTGCATTTATAATTATAAATAAATTTCATTAGTCGTTCACTTCACCTTAATGCTGTATTCGGTGGTTTCAAGAGCCTCAGCCATCCACAAGAGAATCTAACAACTTCCCTCCCGACTATCTACTAAAGACTATCTACTTCCTGAAGTGAAACGAACGAAATTTATTTCGAAATTTAGCAGAAATGGATTCGTTCTTCTTCACTTCTTCTTTGCAACAACGTATATCCCACGAAGGTTAGATGTATTAAACACTAAATGTTTTGTAGAATCTATAGCAATAAAACTTGTAATTTTTTCCCAAGTTCCGGTAGAATTCATTACTTCATCAATATTGTCGTAAGAATTTGCAGTAATTCGATAGGGAAAATAACCGGAATCAATGCTAAAAGCCGGGGCGAAGTAAAAGGGCAAAGCAATTATTGCGGGTGTAAGTAAATTTTCATCATCGGCAATTAATACATTTACATCACCTGTAGGTTGATTAACGTAAAAACTATCGATGTCGTTAACATTATTTACTTTAAATTGATAATACTCCAAATATGAAGTGTGATTTACCGCTCCTGCAGGAATACGTACAAAAACCTTAGCGCTTCCTGTACACACTTGACACGCAAAAGAAAAATCTCTTCCCTCGGCACCAAATTTATTGCTGTCTTTTTTATCGCTTACTAATGGTGCTTTTTTACAAGCGTAAGCAATTATTAGAAGAAAAATCCAATAATTATTTCGAAGATATTTCATGATATATACCAATATAAACTGTAGCTATGTTTTTAAAAATATTAAAATGGTCGGGTTTTCCTAACGTGCCAATTACCCCGGCCGATATACCTTTGTGTCCAAATTGTAAACCGCCATCAATATTCAACCAAAGCTGACTCTTTTTTAAATAAGGTAGTTCGGTCGGATCGCGATAATTTTTGAGCGCTAACATGTAACGCAATCCTGCTTCGCCGTAAATAAAAGATTTACGTTGAAACTTTATTCGATAGCCTGCCTTGTAAGAATAAAAAACACGTAAATAGGATTGCTGAATGTCGTAGGTATTCACCAGTAATTCATTTTGCCCTTGTGTATTTAAAATACTTCCGTTAGTGGCAGTTTTTTGTTTTGCATCTTTAAAGGTTAGCCGTAAAAAATTAACGCCATATTCGGTTCGGGTATAAATTTGCTTGCGTTCACCAAAAGCACGAATATGATTTCCGAATAATTCGGGCAAATAACTTTGCTGTGGCGCCTTATTTACACGAATTAAAATATTGGATGACGAATCGCTATAGGAATCAACGTAAGGCTTGTAAGCTGTAAAAAAAGAATACATAAAATGTAAACCGGTTGCCGATGATTGTTTTTTTAAATCAATTTTTGTTTTCAAATTCACTTCATTTGATTCGGCAACTTTAGTAAATTGTTTTTTAGCAATAAATTTTGAACGGTAAATATCCCAACCAAGTTCAAATGTAGCAGAACCCAATCGTTTAATGAACTTATCGGAATCTATTTTTGTAAGTGAGGAAGTAAAATTTAAGCTAAGTGAAAATATTTTACGTTTAATACCAAGTCTAAGATTATAGCCAATAAATGCAGGAGAATTCAAAAAATAATTGTAATAATTTATGGCGTCGTAATCATTATAACCGTAAAACTTTGCCGTTTTATTCATGAATTGTAACTTTGACAAATAAAAACCGAAGGTAAAATAAGGATGCAACATTTTTTTACCAAATAAATATCCGCCTTCGATTGAATAAATTTGACGAAATAAATTCCAAGTATCGGTAGTGAAAATGGTATCGGTACTAACGGTGGTGTTAGCAACGCCAACATTCATTTTGGTTAATGAAAATCGAATTGCACCTTTAACAAACCAATTGTTTTTAAAATGCCAACTTGCGAACACGTCAGGAATATCACTTGAGAGAGCCTTTTGTGTTATGTGATCGATTTTAAATAAGCGATTACCTTGTAAAATTGTATCGAGTAAAATAGTAGAGTTTAATGGCATTTCCATAGTTTGAACACCAATAAAATCGATGCCCAGTCGAAATTGTTGTGCTTCTACAACGCGTAAATAAAATACCAATATAAGAAGTACAATTTTTTTCATTGCACTTTAAAATCATAGTTAATATTTTCCACCCTGCTTGTAGGGGTTTGTCTTCCACTAGTAAGAATTTTTACATTTTCATTCACATAAAACAACAATTCAGAAACCGTAACATTTCTATCGCCATTCAAATCGGCCTTTTTCGATTTTAAGCCTTTCAAAAGAGCGTAAGTGAATACTCCGTTATTCCATTTTTTTCCTTCAGCCGCGAGCTCAACCCCACCCGACGATGAAATTACAGCCGCTCCTACACTGCGATCAACATCGGCAAACAATGTTTTTGAAAGTTCAAATGCTTTATTGTTTTCAATTAAGGTTTCTTCGCCTCTAAATTTCACATCACCATAAGTAACTTTTACGCCATCTTTCATTCGTACAGCACTCTCTTTATCAATTTCTCCTCCATGACAAGCATCAATTAATAATAATTTTTTTCGGGCAATGCATGCTGAAATTGAATTTTCCAATTCACTATAAAGAAAAGATTTTTCCTCGGGCTTATTAAAGTTAGTTTCACCTGTTGACAAATAATAATCAAATTTATGATCCAACAATCCATGACCGGCATAAAATAAAACTACAAAATCGTTCGATGATGCAGAGGCCAGCATGGAATTAATTTCCGGCAAAATATTACGGGTTACATTTTTTCCCGTATAACATTTGCTAATAATTTTTTCAAATTGTTTTTTATTTTTAAAATAATTATAAATGTCGTTCGCGTCTTTTGCGGCGTACATTAAATTCAGTGCCGAATCGTTAAACTCGCCCGAACCAATGGCAATAAGAAAAAGTGTTGGAGGTTTTATGCGTTTTGTATTTTTAATGTTCAATTCTTCTTTTAAAGAAATTCTTCCGTTTTCATTTTGCGAATAAATCGTAATTTTATTTATGCCTTCACTTAACTCTACAACAATTTCATCTTCTATTAATTTCAATTTATTTGTAGCCCGAATTGGTTCTAACACTCCATTTACTTCGGTATAAATTGCCGAAATGTTCGAATTGATTCCGGTTGCTCTTACTTTTATTTTACATTTTCCATCTTTATCATTTAAATTATTTCCATTAAGAATTTCAATTTTAGGCAAATCATCATTCAGCAATGAATTTCCGGCAAACATTTGAGATCTTTTCTTTCGTTTTTCATAAGCCTTTGAATAATTTAACACCAGAGTTGAATCGGCAAAAGGAAATTTTTGTACTACAATATCGGGGCGATTAAAAGTGAGATCAAATTGTTCGAAAGGATAAATTCTATCGCCCATTCGAAAAGATAAATGTTTTAAAGAATTTTTATCGACGTAATAATATCCTTCAGGTAAGACATAAAAAAAACCTCTGGCAGATAAACATCCTGATGTAAACAATTCATTTTTTTTACCGGGCCTCCATGATTTCAGTAACCCGTCAGCCCCTGCTGTAGTGTAAAATCCATATCTTCTATTCCACGCAAGCGCATTAATTAATCCGATATGACCCGACTCAATTGCAGCATTACTTGCCCCATTAAAATAATCAAAGATTTTTGTGCCTATACTTAAAATTGAATCCTTTTCATCGGTAACTAGTGTATGTTTTTCCTTAAATTCCGGTTTACCCGTATTAAATAATTTTTCATCAAGCAATAAATTATTGTTTGAAGAATTCCATATTGCATCATAAATAAAATAATTATCACCTTCCTCGGCAATACAACGAAAACTTACAATACTATCGTAATCCGAAGTTTTAAAATCAATTATTTTCCATGTGCGAAAAGGATTTAAAGGGTTTGTTAATAAGAGTCGTTTAAATGAATTTTCAAGTATATTCCACACTTTAATTTCTCCATCATTATAACCAATGTATAAAATATCACCTTTTAAATTATAACGCAAGGCAGTAATTGGTTTCGCAATGCCTTGAAACGGTTTAAGTAATTTTCCGGTATTAAGATTCCATAATAAAATTAGTCCATTTTCATCGGCACTAATTAATTTATCTCCATCCTTAGACAAGTACAAGGATGTAACTTTTGAAGAATGTCCGTTTAAAATAAAATCTCGCCTATTGCTACCGGTTTTTGAAACAATTACACCGCCGATTATGTCGCCATAACAAATAATATTTTCATTAACTGTAAAAACATTTAATTGAATTCGCCCTGCACTTGTCATGTAAACTAAATTTGGTTTACAAATTACACAGTCACTTCTTCTTTTAAATATAGCTGTTCGAACGGAGTTGAAATAATAAAAATAATCGCCTTTGGGAGAAAATTCAGAATTGCCTTTATCGAAAAACAATACAAATCCCTTACGAATTAAACTATCGGCCGAAATCATATATATACCATCCGATTTTCCAAATTTTTGGAATGATAAATGAACTTTAATAAATTTACCGTCATCACTAAGTCCTAAACCGCGCAATAAAGAAGGTGAGCGCTCACTTGTACTGTCTTTCCTGTTTGTCATTACTAAAACAGAATTTTTTTGAGCTTCAACACTCTCATTAATAATTTTAAATGTTTTATAAAATTTAGAAGTGTCTTTAACGTGTTCAATATAATTATAAACTAATTGGGTTTTAAATTCACTAGTGATGCGATACAATTCCAAATCGCCGGCAGCAATTAAAAAACCCGGTCCTGCCAATAATTTTTTCATTTGATTATCGGCAGAAAATTCACATTTATACAGCAAAGCGCCATCACTAATTCGCCAGGCTTTTAACTCATTATGAAATAAAACAATAAGCAATGATTTTTTTTCATCAAAAATCATGTCGGTTGGAATTTCGCCCATATTTGAAAACACTCTCAACTGTTTCCCTGATTTAACTTCCCAAACAAGAATATTTCCATCATCAGATCCCGAGAAAATATAATTCATTTGTTCATCAGACGTTAAACAAATTACATTGCTGTTGTGCCCCAATTGAAAGGCAAGCTCGGGACCTTGTGAAAAAGCGTGTCCTATAATAAAATATAAAACCGTGAACAAACCAAAGCGCATAAGGTAAAGTTAAACAATTATTCTAAATTATTCATCCTTGAAGAATATTCTTCTTCAATTAACAAAATACCGTATCAATTGCACTAAAAATAACAAGAATATACAAGGAAAATTATGATTTAAGTTTCGCTCAAATAAAGAATTCATATCTTGTGTGCCATATTATTTAGCATGAAAAATATTTTAATAGCTGCGGCAACATTAATTAATGTACAAATGTTTGCCCAAGATAAAAAATGGAAAGTGAATGAAACCCATGGGGATTTCAAAGAATATGAATTTACTACACAAGAAGGAACCTGGTTAAATTTAGATATAAGCCCCGATGGAAAATGGATTGCTTTCGATATGCTAGGAAATATTTATTTAATTTCTGCCGAAGGAGGAACTGCAAAATTAATACGTGGTGATAGAAGTTGGGATGTTCAACCGCGATTTAGCCCCGACGGAAAAAAAATTATTTTTTGTAGCGATGCGGGTGGCGGTGATAATATTTGGACGATGAATACTGATGGAAGCGATGCAAAACAAATTACACACGAGAACTACCGTTTATTAAACAATCCTGTTTATACACCTGACGGAAATTATTTAATTGCGCGTAAACATTTTACTTCAACACGTTCACTGGGTGCCGGAGAAATGTGGATGTATCACACAACAGGCGGAGAAGGAATTCAACTTACAAAACGAAAAAACGATCAACAAGATGTTGGCGAACCTTGTGTAAGCAACGATGGTAAATATTTATATTTTAGTGAAGACATGTATCCCGGTGGATACTTTCAATACAATAAAAATCCAAATTCGCAGATTTATATTATTCGCCGTTATGAATTTTCTACAGGAAAAATTGAAAATATTGTTACCGGTGCAGGAGGAGCAGTGCGACCGCAAATTTCACCAGATGGAAATTATTTAGCGTATGTACGTCGCGTTAGAGAAAAATCATGTTTATTCATTCGTGATTTATCAAACGATGAAGAGTGGTTAGCCTATGACGCACTTTCAAAAGATCAACAAGAAGCTTGGGCAATTTTTGGAGTGTATAGCAATTATGCTTGGTTTCCCGATAACAGAAGTATTGCCATTTGGGCGAATGGATTAATTAATAAAATTAACGTTTTCGCTATGAAAGATAATCAAAATGGAATTATGAAAAATGTTGTACAAGACATTCCGTTTAAAGTTACCTATTCACAAAAAACAGAAACCGGATTGCATTACAAACAAAATATTGATGAAAAATTTTTCACCGCTAAAATGATACGCAATACCGTAACTTCTCCCAACGAAAAAACAATAGTTTTTAATGCCATCGGTTACTTATGGACTAAAGAAATGCCAAACGGAAAACCAATTCGGTTAACAAAGGAAAATGATTTTGAATTTGAGCCTTGCTTTTCGCCAAGCGGTGATGCTATAGTTTATGTAACCTGGAATGATGAAGAAATGGGAAATATTTTTAAATATGATTTCAAAACCAATAAGTCAATAAAACTTTCGAAAGAAAAAGGTATATATCGAAATCCGCGCTATTCAAATGACGGAAAATATTTAATCTATACGAAAGAAGGAGGCAACAGTAATCAGGGATACACCCATTGCAAAAAGCCCGGAATTTATATTCTTGATTTGTCATCCGGAAACTCCACTTTTATTACTGATGCGGGAGAGAATGCTCATTTTTCAGCCGACGGCAAACGAATTTATTATCAGGGCGGCGGATATCCTGAAGCTTCCTATAACAGTTGTGATTTAACAGGTAATAATGTTAAAACGCATTTTACTTCAAAATACGCTAATGATTTTTGCGTAAGTACCGACGATAAATGGATTGCTTTTCGCGAGTTATACAATGTATATATTGCTCCTTTTCCTAACAGCGGACAAAGTTTAGACCTTTCGGCCGGAATGGGAAATATTCCCGTTTCAAAAGTAACACGCGATGCCGGAAATTATATGCATTGGAGTGCCGACAATAAAAAATTACATTGGACATTGGGTGAAGAATATTTTACAGTTGCGTTAAACAAGCGATTTAAATTTTTGGAAGGTGCACCTGACAGTATTCCTCCTGTTGATACCGTCGGCCTCTCAATTGGACTAACGGTTGAAGGACATATGCCAAAAGGAAAAACAGCATTGAAAGGAGCAAGAATTATTACGATGAAAGGCAATGAAGTGATTGAAAATGGAGTAATCATTGTTAACGGTAATAAAATTGAAGCTATTGGTAAATCTGGAGAAATTACTATCCCGTCAGATGCAAAAACGATTGATGTTTCCGGAAAAACCATAATGCCCGGTATTGTTGATGTGCATGCGCACGTGGGTCATTTTTATGGCGGATTAAACACACAAAAACATTGGCCTTACTATGCGAATTTGGCTTACGGAGTTACTACTACGCATGATCCGAGTGCAAATACCGATTATGTTTTTTCTCAAAGCGAATTGGTAAAAGCAGGTGCAATTATTGGTCCGCGTGTTTTTTCAACCGGAACAATTTTATATGGTGCAGAAGGCGATTTTAAAGCGGTGATCAATTCGTACGATGATGCGTTGAGTGCATTACGCCGAATGAAAAAAGTGGGAGCCTTTTCGGTAAAAAGTTATAATCAACCAAGACGCGAACAACGACAAATGATTATTAAAGCCGCGCGCGAATTAAAAATGCTCGTTGTTCCCGAAGGGGGATCAACTTTTTATTATAATATGACACATGTGATGGACGGCCATACCGGTGTTGAACATAATATTCCTATTGCACCCTTGTATAATGATGTGATTCAATTTTGGAAAAACAGTTCAACAGGATATACGCCAACCCATATTGTTGCATACGGATCGGTTAGCGGTGAATATTATTGGTACCAACATACAAACGTTTGGGAAAAAACAAGATTATTGAATTTTACTCCGCGTAATGTTGTTGATGAACGATCAAGACATCGTATTGCCATTCCCGAAGAAGAATACAAAAACGGATATTTTGTAAGCAGTAGTTCATGCAACGCATTAAATAAAGAGGGTGTAAAAGTAAATTTAGGCGCACACGGACAGTTACAAGGATTGGGAGCACATTGGGAGTTATGGATGTTAGAACAAGGTGGAATGAGCAATCATGACGCGTTAAAATGTGCAACAATTAATGGGGCTTATTATATTGGAATGGAAGATTACATTGGAAGTTTAGAAACAGGAAAACTTGCCGATATTATTGTGATGAATAAAAATCCGTTAGACAATATTCAAAACAGCGAAACCATAAAATACACGATGATTAATGGGGTGTTGTACGATGCCGAGACTATGAATGAAGTTGGTTCAACTAAAAAACATTCGCGTTTTTGGTGGGAAATGCCGGGGAATATTAATGCGAGTGAAACCATTGAAGAAACGCATTCGCATGGACATTGTGTTTGCGGGAGATGAATACTTTTAGGTTTGAAAATTTTAATTTGTAAAAGTAATTATACTTCTCTAACCGTTTCTTCATTCGGCACAAAAAGCAATAACACAAATCCAACAGCAAAAAATGTAATCAATACTACAATTGAATTGCGCATGCTTCCGGTAAGTTCTTCAATTAATCCGTACGACAAAGTGCCAATTACAATTCCTATTTTTTCTGCTACATCGTATAAACTAAAAAAACAAGCAGTATCGTTAGTTTGAGGTAAAAACTTTGACCAGGTTGAGCGAGAAAGTGCTTGAATTCCTCCCATCACCAGACCAACACTTGCCGCTATACAATAAAAATGAACGGGCTTAGTAACCCATAAAGCACTAACGCAGTTTATTGACCACATGGCCAACACAATCATTAATGTTTTTAAATTGCCAATCTTGGCTGAAATCCTTGACGTTAAAAAACTGCCTAAAATGGCAACAAATTGAATGAGTAAAACACTAATGATTAATCCGGTTTTTGCGCCTGCATCGCCCCACTCTATTTCTTTTGTTCCAAAATAAGTGGCCATTATCATAACAGTTTGCACACCCATGCTGTAAACAAAAAATGAAATCAAATATCTTTTCAATCTTCTTGTTCGTCGAACATACTTTAACGCTTTTTTTAGTTCGTGAAATCCTTTTCCCATTAACCCTTTCCTGTTTTCACTAACGGCAGGGTACTTAGGCAGTTTTGAAAAAGTGACATGCGCAAAACCAAACCACCAAATACCGGTTACCAAAAAGGCAATCCTGGTCATTTGTCCTTGTGATTCCAATGGTGAAGTCATGATTAATACTAAACATGCAATAAGCAATAGTGAGCTTCCAAAATATCCTGTTCCAAAGCCGCGTGCGCTTATTTTATCATGCTGATCACTATCGGCGATTAACGGCAAAAACGAATTATAAAAAACAATACTGCACCAATATCCGAGTGCGGCGAGCATATAAACTACCAGTGATAATTCGAGGTGATGAACATCAAAAAAATACAAAGCCATGCAGGATATTGAGCCTATGTAACAAAATGTTCTTAAAAATATTCCTCGATTTCCGGTATAATCACCAATTCCTGAAAGCAAAGGTGAAATAATTGACACCAACAAAAACATAAATGAAGTAACGTATGAAATTAGAGCTGTGTTAGTAATTTCACTTCCAAAAAAAGAAACTTTATTGGGCGAGTTTCCCGAAATATGTGATGTAGCTGCTTCATAAAAAATTGGAAAAATAGCTGTAGTAATTACAAGCGGATAAACGCTGTTTGCCCAATCGTAAAAAATCCAGGCATTAATAATTTTTTTATTGTTTTTTACGGGTTCCATAATACCAATGAAAATAAGTTAATCGAATATTTGAATTCAATTATACCTAAAAATGAATTCCACATTTTTATTGTTAAAACAAAAAAAGAGCCCTTTTGAGGCCCTTTTCCAATTAAATAGAGTTGAAATTACTTGATGGCTTTAAATTCGACACGGCGATTTTTGGCCATTCCCAATTCATTTTTTTCAGTAGTAATTGGTTGTTGGTCTTCTTTCAATGTTTTTACAAAACGATCGGCCGACAAACCTCCTTTCACAAAATAATCAAGAATGGTTTTTGCACGATTTGAACATAAATCTTTTGCACGATCATCCACTTCAATTTTTGCAAATTCGGTTGGATCATCGTGAGAAATAATTTCAACTTTTAATGTAGGATTTGCGTTCATCACTTCAATAATTTTATTTAAATGTTCAACCTCATCATTGCGCAAAGCAGAACTCATGTTATCAAAGTGAATGGAATTTTGCGCAATTTTTTCTTCGGGCGAAAATTCTTTATTCGATCCAAATTCTTCTGAATAATTTACGTGCGCCTTTTCTTCTTTAGGAACATCACATTGGCACTCCTGAATACTGTCTAACTGAAAAACAGCAACATTATCAATGTAATAATACGCTATTGGCAATTGTTGAGCAGTTGAACCTTTTGGCTTAGCAATTTTCTCGTTTTTAGTTTCTTTTGTAGCGTTAAAATTTCCAATGGTCAAATATTTTTCGCCACCTGTTGCTTTGTAAACATTACAAACTTTTTCCCATCCGTATGACTGTGTGATTACTTTATTTTTAGGATGTTTCACCATTGGATCGGTAATAATTAAATTGTTTTTTTCAACCATTGCCATTTCCTTTTTGTGCGGATATGCCCCAATGTTATTCACAGCATATTTACAATTGTCAGCTAAACTAATGTCGAACGATATACAATATTCTACTCCCTGCTTAAGTGGTCCAAGCAATTCTGTTGTGATGTACGTTCTTGGTTGTTTATCGCCAAAACTGTAAATTACTAAGCCTGCATAATTATTTCCACCGGCAGTATTATCTTCTTTTCCGTATGCGTTTTCAGTAGCGCACCCCGGATCTTTACAAGCTGATGAATACAAATCGGCAGGTTCACCGGTTGGCGATTTCCAATCTTTAGCAACAGCTATTGCTTTTGCTCTTTTCAATTTTCCCTGTGTTGCTTCAAAACCCGGATTTTTCACCAAATTTTTATCGTCTTGCGCAACTAACGCAGCAGGCGTTAACGCAATTAACAGCATCGTGCGAAATCTGTTTTTCATTTTATTTCAGTTTAAATTAAATTCTTTTACTGTATCTATAAAACTTTTTAGGTGATCGGCCTTTGTATCGGGGTAAACACCGTGGCCTAAATTAGCAATATGCCTGTTACCTGCAAAGCTCTTAAGCATTTTCTTTGTACAATTCTTTATATCATTAACCGTGCCATAGAGCAGGCAAGGATCTAAATTTCCCTGCAAAACCTTTGATTTTCCTGCCATTTCACGGGCTTTTTCCATTGTAATATTCCAATCAATTCCAATAGTAGTGCACTTTGATTGCGCAAAGGTTGAAATTGACCACCAAGCTCCTTTAGCAAATACTGTAACCGGCACTTCAGTAATTTCACTGCTAATTTTATTCAGGTATTTTTCTCCAAACTCGGCGTATTGCAACGGCTCAAAAATACCCGCCCAAGAATCAAAAATTTGAACTACATCGGCACCGGCCTTAATTTGCGCTTTTAAATATTGAATACTTACCGTTGTAATTTTTTCTAACGCTTCATGTGCTTCCTTTGGATGTGTATATAAAAATTTTCTGGTTTTCGAAAATGTTTTGCTTCCTTTTCCCTCTGTTAAATAAGCCAAAAGTGTAAGTGGTGCACCGCAAAAACCAATTAATGGAACGCAATTGTTTAATCCTTTTTTTGTAAGCTTAATTGCTTCCAATACATACGATAAACTATCGTTCACATCAGGAATCATTAATTTTTTTACATCATTAGAATTTTCAATTATCGTTTCAAAAATGGGTCCTTTGGATTCTTCCATTTTGTAAGGAAAACCCATTGCCTCCGGAATAACCAAAATATCAGAAAAAATAATTGCCGCATCAACTCCTAAAATATCGACGGGTTGAATTGTAACTTCCGCTGCAGCCTCGGGATTTGTAACTAAATTAATAAATGAACCACATTTTTCGCGAACCTCACGATATTCTTTAAGCACTCGTCCTGCTTGACGCATTACCCAAACCGGATAACGATTTACGGGTTTATTATTGAGTGTATCGAGAAATATATTGTTTGAATAATTCAATGCGCAAAAATAAAATGTATAATTAAAGTTTTACGCCTTTATCGAATTTTTCGGTTTTAATAAGTGCACCGCTTTCATCATAAGTCTTCCATTCACCGTGATCATAATAGGAATTTGAATCTTTTAAAAAAATTTTCATTCCCTTAATTTTTACAACACCATTGGCGTAATATTCAATTACTGAAAATTCGAGTTTTTTCTTATCGGTTAATTCAACTAACTTTTGAGGAGATCCCCATTCAAAATAATAACGTTGGTATTCATAATAATCCATTCCTCGATTCATCTTTTCTTCGTATTGCATCTTACCGCTTTCAAAATAATCGGTCCATTTTGCAGGCGTACCACCATTGTATTTTACATGCGATTTTAAGTTACCGCTATCGTAATAAATTTTTGCTTCACCCAATAAAGCATCAACCGAATTGAATTCACGCTCTAATTTTCCGTCGGGATAATAATTTTTGTACGACATTAATTGCCCATCGGTATAATAACCTTTGTGCAAGGTTTTTCCATTTTCGTAAGCATCTTCAAACCAACCTTGACAAGCGTAAGTTCCATTTTTACGGATAGAATCTCCTCCTAATGCTGCCACTAAATTTTCATACATCGTAATTCCATAAACTGAATCGACAATTGATTCGGGATAAATATGTTTTGGTAATTGTTTATCAAATAAACCTTGCGCTTGTGAGGTAAACAAACTTAAAACACTAAATAAAATAATAAAGTAACGGTGCATTTTTTCAAAGGCTAAAATACCATGATTAATTGAATAAAAAGCAAGAATTGTTCCAAGGAATAAACAATTTAAATAATTGATTTACAGGCGTTTTTCCATTTTATAATGTTGAATCGTATTCCAAAGCAGAAAAGTTTTTTCTGTTTTTTTATAACTGCATGATAAATAAAAATCAACAGCGTTTTCTCTTGCTTGCAAAATAATCCGACTTATTTTTTTTGAACGTGCAAATTTCTCTGCTTCCTCCATTAAAATTTTTCCGATTTTTTTTCCGCGAAATTTTTCATCAACGCCCATGAAACGAATTTGTCCTTCTTCGAAAGAATTTAATTGCAAACGACAAACCCCGGCCGGTTCATCATCAAACAATGCAAAAAAATGAAAAGATGAATCTTCTTGTTCGTCTTTTTCGGTTCCTCGCGGTTGATTCCAAGGCGCACGCAAAACCCGGTAACGCAAATCGTAATATAAATCCCATTCAGTTTGAGTAGAAGGTTGGATAACTTTTATCATTTGTAAAATTCAATATTAAAAGCAATTGAAGTTACTCTTTTTGTTAAAACTCCATCAATTTTTTCCTCGCGAATTAGTTTTTTTGCATTATCCTCATCAAATATTTCTTGCATATTCTTAATTTTTCCGAAGGGTATTTTATTTTTTTTGAATTGATTTTCCAACTCTTTCGAATTGATTTTACGAGAAGCATTATCGAGAATATCAATTAATTTTTTTCGATGTTGAACACGATAAGTATTGGATGAAAATTCATTTGCTGTTTCAGAAATACATAGCACAGCACACAAACTTACAAAATGCGATTCGCTCCCAACCGCCAAAACAAAGGAAGCATTATCTGAAGAATGAATAATTTCACCATAAGGTGCAATATTGGGATGTAGTGTTCCCATTCGTTGAGGAATTTGACCGGTCATTAAATAATTAGACGCCTGATTAACAAGAGCGGTAATTGCTGTATCATATAACGATACGCGCACATACGCACCTTTGCCGGTTCTTTCACGTTGCAAAAGTGACAGTAATATTCCCTCTTTGATTTGGTGCGCGGCTAAAACATCAATTAGAGCGACAGGCATTTTAACAGGACCACTCTCTATCGTTCCATTCATGTTCATGAAACCGGCTTCGGCCTGCAATACAACATCAAAAGCAGGGCGATTATCATGTTCACCAAACCCTGTTATTTGAGCATAAATAAGTTTTGGATGATTTGTTGAAAGAATTTCATAATGCAAACCGAATTTTTCAGCATCACCGGGTTTAAAATTTACAATTAAAATATCGGCCGATTCTATTTCAATCAATAATTTATTTCGATCATTCTCATCTTGCAAATTGAGGGATAAATATTTTTTTTTATAATTTACGGAAGAAAAATATGCCGAAACAGGGCTTTCATTCTTTTCATTGGACATTTTCCAAGAACGCGTAAGATCACCTCCTGTAATCGGATTTTCGATTTTTACAACAGTAGCGCCAAGTTCGGCAAAAAACATTCCTACCGATGGTCCTGCTAAAATTCCGGCGAGTTCTACTACTTTGAGATTTTGGAAAAATTGATTCAATGAATGGTTTTGTGGTTTAATACAATAAACTAAATTATTTATTTATCTCTTATCATCCTCTTCGTATCAATAATCTTGCCATCAACAACTAAAGTGTAAGTATAAATACCATTTGTTAAATCATTGGCGAAAACATTGAGTTGACCTTTGCCTGCTGCAGTAGAAAGTTCAACACTGTTAATCCTTTTTCCTTCGCTGTTGTAAAAGTGCATTTCGGCTTTTTTTGTGCCTTCAAGTAATGTGTATGTTATAATTGTTTGCTCGGCAAACGGGTTAGGGACATTTTGATTCAAAACGATGTTTTTTGCGTTAGTGAGTTCTACGTTAGTTTGATTGATAATTATTTCGTTTGTTGGCTGTAAAGATCGAGACTCTTCACAAATTCCTAAATTATTAAGGCAATTCTCAATTGTATTTAATCTGCCTTCCTGAACATTTAGTAATGAATCTTGTGTTTTTATAACTGCCTTTAAGCTGTCAATATTCTCCTGATGTTCATTTGAAGCTTGAATAAGAATAGGAATGAACTGATCGTATTTTATGCCTTTGTAAGAAACAGATGGAATTAAGACTGTTCCGGTTGAATCAAATTTAGCAGGATGTGTATTTACACTCACTACGTTTGACAAAACTGTTTCGACATCTTGAGCAACTAAGCCATACTGTAAACCGCTTGGCAATGACATTGAAGGAAATGATGATGTTTTGAAGTTAAAAGTTTTAGGTTTTAATTGTTTTAAAATTGAATTTGCATTTGATATAGGATTTATATTTTCTTTTAGATTGGCATCAGAAGGTAAAATACTTCCATTAACAACAATATCGCCATTAAAATAACCTGCGTAATAAACGCCGGGTCCACACGGACCAACAGAAGGTGTTGGTGATTCGCCGTAAATTGAATAATTATCAGTTCCTAAACTTGCAACACCATATACTCCATAATTTACGCCTGATGTATTTACAAATCCAAACACACCATAGTTATTGGAATTACATCCTGTACTCCCGGCAATGCCATATAAACCAATATTAGATATTGCACTTCCGTAAGCTTTACCTGAAGAACCCACATTTAACAGCGAACTTAAATCGGTTGCCAATGAACTACTGCCAATAAAACGAAATCCTGTTGCATCATTGGTTGAAGCTATTGAAATGTTTCCGATTTTATATCCTGCACTTATACTTCCAAAATAATTTGGTAAAAATTGAATTGGAACTGATGAAATTGAAAAATTGCTTGTTGTTGAAGAGTAACTTCCTACTCTGAATAATGAAGTATTATTTTCTCCACAAATGGATGAAAATTTAGAAAATCCAACATAAGGAAAACCGCCTGTAAAATCACCTACTTGTACACGATTTTGGCCGGCAACACTTGACGGAGTAGGATCTCTAAAATAAACGGTATAGTTGTTTAATGGAATTTCAGTATCGTGCAATAATTCACCGCCTGATAAGCTTGAAGTACCTGAATTAACCTGACCCCATTGTACATTAGTAGAAGTCGGAGCAATGGTTAATCCATTGTTTGCAGAAGTAATTCCTGAAGATCCATTCGTATAAATCACATCGCCATTTGCATCAACAGTTAAAACTCCGGTGCCCGGGTTTGGCACAGTTGCAGAAGTGCTGGTAAGGTTAGTAAAGCGAAGTCCGCTTGGATTTGCAGTGTTTGAAGTTATTTCCATTGTATTTCCCGGAGCAGAATTTGCAATACCAATTCTTCCTGTGGCACCTACTCCTGCTGTAACCGGAGCAACAACGGTGAAAGTTGAAACGGTTGAATTAAATCCAACCATGAAGGAGTGGTCTATTGAATTTAACAACGGAGAACCTAGTGTATACCCTGTACCAAATACATACGAATTGGTAGCGGTAGAAGATGTTTTTACATTCTCGCCAAATGAATAAGAACGTGAGCCATCAGTAAACGAATTCAGTCCTAGTATAAAAGAGTTAGCCGCATTATTTTGATTGCCTTGACCAAAAATTACGCTAAAGGATGCAAGATTAGTATTGGTATTATTTTCACCATAAACAAAAGAACTATTTGCGGCTATATTATGAGGTCCTGCAAATGCGAAGGCACCGGTACCGGTAACCACATTTGAGGCACCAAAAATATATCCGCTTGCACCCGGATCAACATCATTCAAAGAACCGAAACAAACAGCAGTTCCATCAATAGTATTAGAACTTCCAACGCAGGTAGAACCATTTGCATTCACCGTATTTGCGTCACCATAGACAACATCAGAAATTCCGGCAGTAACATTATTCTGTCCGCCTGTAAATGATCGTTCACCTGAAACATCATTATTTAATCCAAAAGCAAAAGTGTATTTATTTCGTGAATAATTGTTTTGTCCAAAGGCAACAGAGTACTCTCCTGTATTAGTATCGTCCCAAAATCCTCCCGAGTCATAACCTGCTCTAAACGCCGCTTTTTTTGGATACCAAATCATTAATGAATTATTTAATCCAGCCGGCAAAACTGACCCGCTACCAAAAAAATTATTCGACGATAATATTCCGGCATCGTTATTGTTTGAAGAATTTCCGAACACATGAACACGAAAACTTGGAACGCTGAATGCATCACCTATTCCAACATAACCATTAGTACCAAGAATTCTTACTCGCTGATTTGCTCCTCCTGTATTAAAATACAAATCACCTTGTGTAGCTTCAATTCCTAAATGAGAATCATTATTATTAAAAAATAATCCGTATTGAATTCCTCCCCTATGCATTCGCCAATAAGTGGCAAGACCAGAAGGGCAATCGGTACGAAATACTTCGCCTTGGGCGAAGGCTGGTGAAACGCTCAGATAATTAGCATTAATATGAAGCGCTGATAAGGGGACTGATCCACCAGAAGAAAAATTTCCTATTCCAATACTTCGTGTATTTTGAGGGGCAGGAAAATTAGTAGTTTCCCCATATCGATTTGCTACAATACCGGATAAGGTAAATTGGGCAATTGAATAATTTACCTTAAGTAAGGTAAACGAAATAAAAACAATTATTTTTTTCATGTATTATGTTTTAATTATTTTGTACACTTCAAACTTTTGATTGGATGAGTTGGTCACTTTAAATAAATAGGTGCCATTTAATAATTTTTCTAGATTTAATAAGATGTGATTTTCGTTTTCTGTTAAATTATATTCAATTTGCAAATAGCCGAATAGATCAAAAATTTCTACTTTTAATGGGAATTTTTCCTTCTGATTACACAAAACATCAAAATTAAGTTTACTACTTACTGGATTAGGATAACATAAAACTTGAAATGTATTATTAATTTCGCCAATATCAGTTGTACAAAATGATATATTAGAATCATATTGCAGAAAAGAAGACACGAAATTTGGAACGCCTGTACTATTTCTACCACCATTTAAAAAAACAGAACTAAGTGAAAAGTTAATACTTCCTAATGAAGAATCTGGAAAGGCAATAGAAGACATTGAGTCATTTGAAAAAATACTTTCTTGGGCGAACAACATTTCCCCAAAAGGATTTAATTGACAACCGTAGAACCAATGATTATTTGATGCAATTATTATTTTTTTTGAATTTATAATTGAGTCGCTATTAAAATAAGATAAATCAAATTGAAATATTTTGTTTATGAAAGTTGTATTTACATTATAGGAAGTTACATATAATTTATTACCATCTCTCGAGAAGCATGTTCCATAAAGTTCATCAAGTGTGTCCATTGGTATACTTATACACTGATAAACTACCCCTGTCGTATCATTAAATTTACAAATCTCTAAAGTATCAATTCTATAAATATTGGAAAGATGAAAAGCAGAACTGACCATTGTTCCGTTTGAATTTAGTGTCATATATCCATCAGCAAACATTGGTCCCTTCACTATTTGATTCGAAATAACCGGTGTCAAATTAATCCCGCTAGAAGTAAGTAAAAAGCAATAGTAGGCGCCAGTATTTAATTCATGCGATAAAATCCAAAAACCTGTGCCATCAAAAGTACGGACAACAGACAGTTTTTCAGAAATAGGAGAATGTAATAAATTATTTTTTGTAATGACCTCGCCATTACCAAAATCTCCGTTAATATTTACGACAGAATACTCCAATCCATACAAACCATTATTTTCACCACAGTCAGTAGTAAAAATATAAAACAAGGAATCGTTCAATGGGAGCGGAACTATGATTGCCGCTTGAGTGCTACTAAAGCATCCCCCAATTCCGGTTCCATTTAGAATCACATTATTTAAAGAGTTCCAAACACTATCACCATCCGTATAAAATAATAGGTTTCCGCAAGTATCACTAATTGATGCGCAACCTTCCTCAGCGTTAATAGCAGTGTTATTTGATGAAGAAAGCACACCTGATAAATAACTGAAAGAAACATTATATCCGAAATCCCAATTAAATGTACGTTTTAAATCGGGATTTTGTGAGTTGCCAAAATATCCTAGCAGCAGCAATACAATGATAAACAACTTTTTCAAAGGAAAATCAGTTTTGGCTAAGTTAATGAAATTAATTTAATAGCGGAAAATAAATTCATAAAACTCAACAATTCTTAACTCCCAAAAATGCAGAAACTGTTTTAATTTGCGAAAAGTCTTTTAATTTAAGTGCGAGGTGCTAATTTATTCAAAATAGCTCTCAGTCCTAGAAACTAACAACAGAGAACCTAGAGCTATTATCTACTTCCTTTCGTGAAGTGAACGGCACACTAAATATCTTTTATACCGAAAGGATATATGCCGTTCTACTTCACTTCTTCTCCTCAATCACCTCGTAGGTTACGTTATTTACGTTAAATCGAACATTACCGTTTAAACTTAAATACTGATTCACTTCATTGTTGTTTTTTTGTGCCAGTTCAAAATATTCCTTTGAATAGCGTTTAATGGTAACAACATTTTCATTGACTTTTGTGCTGTCGTTACTATTCGTCAAACTCTCATCTAACCAAGTTTGATTTTTATAATAGAATGTTTTATTCGCTACTTTTTTAATCGTTTCAACTTTTTTCTCATTACCGTCATAGTCTTTTGATACAACATCGCTGGTTACCATTACTTCATTCATGTCTTTCATTTTTTCACTACGCACGTTTGTTGCGGTGCTTCCGCTTACATTATCCAATGCTTTTAAATTATCTTCAGTTTCTTTGCTTAATTTAATTCCGTCAAGTTCGGTTTCTTCCAGCGCAATGAATGAAGTGTACGGCGTAAGAATTCCGTATTTTTTACTTACGGCAACCAAATCATCAATTAACTCCTGGTTTCTTCCGTTCAAATCAATTAAATTAATCAGATGCCCTACTCTACGCGATGCCCAAATTTTTTCTACATAATCAAAAGTGTTTCCGTCATTTTCGGCAAAAAGAGTTTGATCATACGAAAATGTTTTTTGTGTACCCTTATAATTTCCTTCAATGGTTACTTTCACTTTTCCCGATTTGGTATATTTTCCAACCCAAACCATTTGTCCTCCTTTAAACACATCGGGCATTTTTTCAGGATAGGTTTGCGAAATATCTGTCCCATCAATCTTCACTTTTATATTGGTAAAAACCGGACTACTAATAGATGAATATAAATTCGCAACAGGCGACTCAATATCTTCACTCGGTTTAACGTGTACACTTAAGCCGTTAGATGCAGTTGTTAACCGATCAAGTAAACGAGCATTAACATCGTCTCCAACACCAAACGCGAAAATGCGTGTATTGTGTTTGTTGTTTTTTTCGGCGGCCGAAGCAATTTCATTTTCTCCGATTGTACCGGCCGTTGGAAGCCCATCTGTTAAAAACAATAAATAGTTTGGTCGTTGGTCGCTTTCAAGAAATTTTAATCCGATTGTAACTGCATCATAAATATTTGTTCCGCCTGTGCTTTGAATATCGCTTATCCATGACAATGCTGTTTTCATATTTTCATTATTAAAAACTTGCATTTCATTTTTATAAGATTCAGTTCTGTCATCGTACATGATTAAATTAAACATATCTCCTTCATTCAAATTTTTTACAACAAATTCCATAGCTTTTTTAGCCTGTTCAATTTTTTTTCCTGCCATCGATCCGCTTCTGTCCAAAACCAAAACAATATTTTTATTCACTACTTTACCGTCCTTTTCTTCAAAACCGGGTGAAGACATTAACATAAAATATCCGTTTTTTTCATTGCCGGGCCAATACGAAACCAAGCTTGTTCCCATATTAGCATTTGAAACCGAATAATTAAATTTAAAATCCTGCGACGGCAAATAGTATGTTTTATCATATTTTATTATGATTTCGTTTTTACTTCTGCGATCGGTTTTTACTTCATCGGTAGGACTAAATGCATTTTTAATTTCATCATTGCTTGTGATTTTTGCTGTAAGTGAAACTGATTTTAATGCTTTGCCCGAAAATTTTTGGGTACCAAAAGGATAAGAAAAACTGATTACATCATTTAGTTTATCTAAAACTTGCGTATAACGTATAGTGATCTTACGTTGTTCGCCAACCGGAATTGGAAAAATACTTGTTTTATATAAACCGTACCCTGCATATTCCATTAGTGCGGGATCACGTTTTCGTCGTACAATTCCTTCATAAATTCCCTTGGCTTCCGTTGCGTTAAGTAATTTTCCGGGAAGTTCTTTACCATTTACCATTAACATAAAATTTTGAACAATTCCGCCATTTGGTAAGGGAAAAAATATCTCAACCTCTAATGATGTATTATTTGGATTTAATAGCGTTTGTGTAACTGTAACTTCGGCAATTTGTTCTTTTATTATCGCATTAACATCAATGTCAACAACCTCATAAGAGTTTTGAATGTTTACATTGCTAGTATTTGTTTGTTGCATGCGGTCATTATCCCATTGTTCAGACGAAATGGCCATTTGCGGCAATAACGTTTTGGATGAAACGCATAGCACAATTAAAAAAAATAAATTTTTCATACCGATAATTTCAAAGCTGTACAATTAACGCTAAAAAAAGTTCAATGGTTCGTAAAGGATTAATACCGAGGCGACATTAAATTTATCGGTATAAAAAATTCTTTTCTTATACAGGCCTAAATTTTATAAATAAAAAATTTTCAAGCCGGTACTTTATCATCGACTGAAATACAAAATAAATTTCGCTTTGAGATAAGATTAATAGTATTCGTAAAATTTTTTACCGCAAATTTTATAACGAATAAAAAAAGATAGTCTTTAATTTTTTCAATTCATTAGTTAATATAACATGAAAATAAATTGGTTTTAATTACGTACCAATCGTTGTATTGACATAACGGCTCCGTTTTTCTTTGATAAACGGAAAGTATATACTCCTTCGGCAAAATTTGACGTTTCAAGTAAAAGCGTCTTTTTACCTTCTTCCAAAGAATATTTTTTCTGATAAATTATTTTACCGGTTATATCAAAAACATCAATACTAAATTCTCCTGCCTCATTAAGAATTACATCAAATTGCATATTTGCATTTGAAGGATTTGGATACAATCCTGATACCTGAATTAAACCCGAAGTATTATCAAGTACCACAACATTTGAAAGAGTACTACTGCCGTCGGTATTAATTTGTCGTAAACGATAATAATTTACAACTTCTTGCGGAGATCCATTTGTATAGTTATAATTCAACAAAGTAGAGCTGTTTCCTGCACCGGCAACACGATACATTTCGGAATAATTTGCACCATCAGTCGAATGTTCAAGAACAAACCACTGATTATTTATTTCTTGAGCAGTTGTCCATGATAAGAAATGTTTTTTATCGCGTTTTTCGCCGGTAAAAGATATGAGTTCAATAGGAAGAGACGTTGTAGATTGTTCAACAGCAAAACCTGAAAATCCCGACATTCCATCACGTATTACCTGATTTACGGTACTTGCCATATTACAAACACCAACAATACTCCAAATTAATGTATTAGTTGGGTCTTTCGCCACTGTCCATTCATTTGCAGTAGCGGCGTTTGTGTAAGAGCCGGTGCGCGGCCATAAAGTTGATGTATAAGTTCCCGTACCGGTAATTTGAGTTAATGCACCATTGTATGCGTTAATTGTCCAATAACCACAATCAAGGAATGGTAAATTATACGGAACAGTACAATCAATAGTACCTAATGCACCCGGTACTGCGCCCCAATTGTTAAAGTTTGCCCGTAAATTATTGATATCGGTCGTGGCTACTGTAAAATTAATTGTTGCACGTTCCCATCCTTTTAATAATGTTCCTACAGGGAAATCATAAGCACCGGTACCGATTATTGCACGACGTAAATAACCTTCAACATAACTTGAAGCATTACCAACGGTGCAAGAAGCAAGTGCGGTATTTTTTACATAAACTTCAAAAGCATTGGTTACAATCTTACCAAGTGTTAAAGTAAGTGATCCTGTAACGGTTTTCATTTTCATATCGGTTTGAAGATTTACTCCTGTGCCGGTATGATTCATAACCACAAAATTTAAATCGAGAACGATTGATCCTTGGTTGTAATTTTGTAATGCCGTACCATTAAATTCTAAAGTTCCTGTGGTACCGGTATTAATAAATGTAGTACCGCCGTTGTTATTGTAAAAATGTCCGGCAAGTTTTATGTATTTACCATTTGAATTGAAAACACTTGTTGTATTTGATGTAGTAAATGTTCCTTGTAAATCAATATCATTATTAGTTGTAACTGAACCTCCTGTTTTATTAACAGTTAAGTTTCCCAAAGCGTTTGAACCTGTAAATCCTCCTGTCATACTTTGAATTGCTGCAGCGTTATCAAACGTAATGGTTGAAGTTGGAGAAGCTATAATGGAACCGTAATTGTAAAGACTGCCGCAAATATGTAAATTGCTTCCTGCCGCTAGAGTTAAGGAAGCTCCAACATTTATTGTCAAATCTTTCACATGTTGTACACCAGTAATAACGGGCATTACTGTAAAAGGATTAATTGTTGCATCAATGTCACAGGCGGGATAGGTACAACCACCCCAATTACTTGATAAATTCCAGACAGTGCTGGTTCCACCTGTCCAAGAAACCGAAGTTGGTGAAGATACATAAGTAATTGGAACTGCAGGAGAAGGTGACCCTGTTGCAAAATTAATAGTAAAGCCATCAGTACTTGTACTATGATTATTAATCAAGAGTAGCCATTGGTCGCCGGCAACACAAGGCACCTGAACTTCATACGACGCATCAAAACCAGGATATGCTGCAGGAGCATTTCCGGTTGGGCTAATTCCAGTAACACCTAAACTAGAGTAATTGCATGCTTGGGGTGTAGAAGTTCCGGCCAAAATTGTTGCACAAGTAACTCCCCCTCCAACTTTCCATAATGCAAAATCATAATCTGCAGCTGTAGTGCTTGGTGCACCCGGCCAGTTATTAGGAATAATGTCAAAATTTATGTTACCAACACCGCTTGTTGTGAATGAGTACCAAACCGATCCGCGTTCAGCAGCCAATAAACAATATGAACTTGGAATGTCACAATAATTTCCGAAGCCTTGATATCCAGGGTCAGCAATTACCATTGTAGCTGAACAAACCGGATTTGGACTTAAACATTCTTGCCCTGCAATTAATGGCCAAGTTCCAGAGCCATCAATTGCAACAATTCCAAAAGTACCTTGTGCCGTACTATACCCGTCAACCGCAATATAATAAGTAGCACCCAAAATTAATCCGGTCAAAGATAATTCTGATGAATAGTTGGGTGTTATACCGCACGAGGCTGCATCATCATTACAAGCTGTAGCAACAAGCGATAAACTACCACAAACACCTGAATAAACAGCAATTTGAGTATTAATTAAAGTGCCTAAAGTCGTTTTTATTCGTAGCGTTGTAGAAGTTGTTGTTACTCTATACCAAACCGTATTAATTGAGCCATTAGTCCAACATACGGGTGCTGTAGGTTCACTAATTCCTGTAGCACATGAATTATCACCACCCATAGTAGAGCCAAGTGTTAATGTAGTTGCATTACAAGGTAAATCATTAGAAGGAGCACCAGACGGGCATGGATTACTAACGCAAATATTAAATGTTGAAGTTTGATTTGCTAATGATGTCCAGGTATAAACTCGAATATAATAAGTAGCTCCAGTTGTTAAACCAGTATATGTACTAGAATTTGGATCACTGCAAAGAAGATTGGTTAATGAACCACATGTACCTGAGTACAATGAATGGTACATATCGGTTGTGGATCCGGCTACGCTTGAAATGGAAATGTTTACTGTTGGCCCTGTTGCAACAAATGAATACCAAACATCATCATCGGCTGTACCGCCGCAGGTATTGGCTTGTGGCGATGCAGTTGCACATGCAATTGATCCTGCAACTGTACTTGAACAAACCGATCCCGCATCGACAGTTAATGATACTGCAGAAACGCATTCATTGTTACTCGGTGAACCGGAAGCACATGGATTAGTTATACAAACATCGAATGTGGTTGTTTGCCCGGTTGTAGCTGTCCATGAAAATACGCGAATAAAATAGGTAGCCCCCGGCGTTAGCCCGGTTACAGAACTTGAATTTGGATCACTACAAACCACGCTTGTTAAAGAACCACAAGTACCTGAATAAATAATATGGTATAAATCGGTAGTTGTACCGACAACGTTAAGTAAATCAACCGATACTGTTCCCGATGCAGGAGCAACAAACTGATACCAAACATCATCATCGGCTGTACCACCGCAAGTATTGGCTTGTGCCGATGCAGTTGCACAAGAAATAGAACCACTTACAAATGATGTACAACTTGTTCCTGAATTAACTGTAACCGTTGTTGCAGTTGCACACTCATTATTAGTTGGCGAACCGGAAGGACATGGATTATAGGCACAGATGGAAAAGGTTCCATTGTTATCACCTCCATATTCCCAAAAACGAACGTATAAGATAGCACCGGGTGTTTGTCCGCTTAAAAAAATATATGGCATAATCCATTACTACTATTATCATCATCGCAAGCGACTAAAGATAAAGCACCACACGAGCCGGAATAAACAGCCATTCCCCCATCTAGAATTACACCGGTATTTGAATCGAAAGCGAGCATTCCTGAAGCAGGTACAGTAACTGAAAACCATATATCATTGTTTACAAAACTTGAACAACCTGGGGCGGGATGGCCAACCGAAGTAGTCATAGCGGCATTTGAATAAGATGAATAGGAACAAGTGGCATTTACAGTTAGTGGAAGCGCAAAACAAGGTTCATCGCCTATAGGAGGAGAAGTTATACACAATGACCCCCCCATGGTTCCGGATCCATAATTCAAAACTCTTACCAAGTAGGTAGTGGTTGAGCCTGCAGTAAATGAGTAACTGTCTGTTATTGGATTGCCGGTTCCAGTACTATTATCACAGCCTACTAAAGTTAAACTTCCACAGGCTCCTGTATAAACCGCAATACAAGGGTTATCATTAGTAGATGTTGTAAAAGTTATTAAATAATTTGCGCCTACCGTTCCAGAAAATGAAAACCATTCTTCACGTGCAATTGTACCTGTACATGCAGCAGGCGCAACGGGAGCTCCGGCGGTTTGTGAAACACCAATTGTATTACAGGCTCCGCCTACAAGTACTGCTGTTGGCGCAGCACAGGTTCCTGCAAAAACGTTTGTTGAACTTGAAAAAAGACAACCAAAAAGTGTTATAGATAAAAATTTTTTCATTTATGTTTTTTTCAATTTTAGAATTATTTTTTTTCAGACACATGGGTTGTCTGAATTCCATTTCCATTAACTTCTAATTTGTACATCTTACCATCAACAGTGTATGATGCCTCATGCTGAATGTCTCTAAAAAATTCTAATATTTCCTGTGCGTTGTAATACTCACCAAAATTTATTTTAAATAAACTTAAATCTGATCCTAATTCAATACCGATGATTTTTTCACCAAAATTTCTAAGTAAAGTTTCCTTTAAATCAATTGACATTTTTACATCAGTAACATTAGAAACTCGATACGTTAATGATTTTAAATCTTTTTCAATAGAGGATTGAGCAAGTGACTTAAATTGAATTGCAAATAAAAAAATAACAATTGGATAAAATTTAAAATTTTTCATAGCCCTAATTTTGAATGGTTAAATGTAAGACCTATCAATCATTAAAAGTTGCCTTTCATTATTCTTTATATCGAAAACTAAATGGTTTTAGGTATAATTTATACTGGTGATTTATTTATCAACCGTTGTTAGTTTTTTCGGGATTGCCTTTACATATTGGTATTCTTGAAACAATTCACGACTTAGTTTTTCATTATAATTTGGTCCTTGTACCAATACTCGTTCTTCTGTAAATACTAAACGTAAGGGATTTAAACCGTGTTCAGCAATTTTTTTCATAATTGCTTCTTTCATTTCTTGCAATCGCTCATACGCAATTACACGATTGCTGTGATCGATTTTCAAGGGCAATTTGGAAATACTCGATTCTAAAATAATTTCTGCGACTCCCTCCCTTTTCAATTCATCACTAATCCCGTCAATAAATCGATTAAAAATATTTCCATTAATTAATAATTCCGAATTGCTATTCTTAAAATTTATCATGAAAGGAACCCTTGTTGACTTTATTGATGAAAAACTATCGTATTCAACTGCAATTAATTTTATATACTGATATTTGCGATATTGTTCAATTAAAAAATCATGTTCACTGTATAGTGGTCCTTTAATAAGTGCCAATTCTCGTTGGTCAATAATACTTTCAAAATTTTGCACCCTTTTATTCGCACAGTATTTTAGAATCATTTGCTTAGCGCTATTGTATCTGCGACGCGCAACAAAATTGTTGTCATAATTTTTTGTGGTTGGTGAATTAGACGCGGTAGCCTCAATAACAATTTTTACCGGATATCCTGTTTCAATTTTATTTTTTACCAATTCCATCCATTGTATAAACTTCAAATCGGTTGTGTCAAATTCATCATCAAATTCAATTCTTTTATAATAAACAGGAATATTGTTTAACCATCGTTCATTGATTTGTTTTTGTTTCTTATAAAGTGCCAACAAAGAATCGGTAAAATATTTTAATTCGGCAAAATTTTCATTTTTAAACATCTGTTCTTGAATTAAAGAAACTTGAATAGCCGGTTTTGCTCCCGATTTATACATTACAATTGGTGGGTTAAATGAAACATTTTCCTCAGGAATTCCTTCTTCATCAAATGCTTTAATTATTTTTTTTATTAATTTTTTATTCTCTCCGAGAATATCAAGTTCCTTTAATTTTTGATTAATAAAATAGAGTTGAATTTTGGCGCGCTTTTTAATGAGCACGCTTCGTACAGTTTTTTGAATAAATGCATTTCCTGAATTTTCAGTAAACGAAAATTTATCGGGAATTCCTTCGCATAAATACGAAGCCGATACAACGGAGGTATCTTCATAATAATCGTTGCGAAAAATTTTATTTACAGCTTCAGTTAATATCAATTCAGTACCCTTAGCGCTTTTAGATTCATATCCCATTGCTTCGAAGCGAACGCAAGGTTTTTGAAAATTTACCACACTGTCTTTAAACCCGATTTGCCACGCATTGTATTTTCTTTTTTCCAAACCTTTGCGAATCTCCCTTTTCAATTTAATTATTTTCAATTTATCGGCAGTATCGGTTAAAGACACATTAGCAAATACACCCACATTCACGTATCCGTCTTTATCCAAAATATACGTTAAGTCGTTCGTAAAATTCTCAATACTGTTTTCGTTATCACACTCATTGTAAGGTGCAATTGTTAACTTAGCGTTTTCAAACGAAATGGGAGTATAGTTTACTGCCGAAGAAGATATAACGGTTCCCTTAATGTAAGCATCAATCAAAAGCGAATCGCCAAATAACGGTTTAAGCACTAACGTAATTTGCTTATAGAACTTGCCGGGACGATTTTTTGGATCATAGCCTACCCGAAAACCGATTGAATGATTTGGCTTAAGACTGTCTTTTGTAAACTCAACGGTTGTGCATCCGCATGCCACACGATATTCAACAACCCTGTAAAGCTGTTTTGCTTGACTCAGCAATTCAAATTCCACATTGATAACACCATTGTTTTCATGAATGACGCCCAAATCAATAACCTGAGGTTTTACATAAATGTTTTGCGCATTTGCCGAAAAACGAAAAATAATTAATGCCAAAATTGAAATTCTCATACGAATGAAAAATATGAATTTTGCAAACAGTAAAATAAAAATTCAACTAATTTTTTCTACATCCGAATTTTCATTTAGGGGGGAAAATTTCGAACCCAAATGAATAACAAGCCAATTCGCCATTGTAAATTGAATGTTTGTATTTTGGCTTAAACCCGAATGATTTTGCCAAATCAACCGGTAAAATTAAATTTGCCGAAACGCCTTTACATTGATGTTTCATGAACGCACTTAGTTGACGAATAAATGACTCATCCATTGGCTCAATTCTTTTTCCGTAGGGGGGATTGGTAACAATGACATCGGCAATATTTGCGGTGTAATTGGCCATGCAATCAGAATTGTAAATCATTACTTTTTTTAATCCCACCGCATCAAAATTTTTTTTCATACCAACAATACAACTCTCATTCATTTCGAAAGCGGTAAAATCAACTTCAACAATATTTTCCTTTTTATTTTCAACACTTCGAACATGTTCCCATAGTGCACGATCAAAATTTTTGAACCGCATAAACGCGTAGTTTGAGCGATAAAATCCGGCGGGGCGATTAATTGCTTGTAGAAAAGCTTCGCACAAAATTGTTCCGCTACCTGCAAAAAGATCTATTAACTTTTTATTGGCAGTAAATCCCGACCACTTTACCAAAGCCGCAGCTAAAATTTCATTGAGCGGAGCAATTCCCTGATAACGCTTATACCCGCGTCGGTACAATGGCAATCCTGAAGTATCTAATAAAATTTGTGCTTTGTTATCACGAATATGAATGTGAAATATAATATCGGGATGCTCTTTGCTTACTGACGGACGTTTGTTTTCGCGCTTAGAAAAATAATCGGCAATTGCATCTTTTACTTTTAATGCACACATTTGTGAATGTGTAAATTCAGGCGAAGTAATGGTGTGTTTTATCAGAAAAGTATCATTGACGCTTAAAAAATGTGTCCAATGCAGCTGCAGTGCTCCTTTATAAATATCGTTGTAATCATTAACAGTAAAATGAGTTAATGAAACCAGAACACTTAATGCAAAACGAGATGCGTAATTAATTCGGTAAACGTCTTCCCATGTACCCGATAAAGAAACAGCTCGCGTAAGGGGTAAAATTTGCGTGTATCCCAATTCCGTTAGTTCATTCAGTAATAAATTTTCACAACCTGCAGGTGTTTTTATGATTAGCGTAAGATTTTCTTTTTCCATTTATTTACAATCCTTGAGATAAATTTTATCGATGGGTTCGTAGCCATGAAATTTTGCAATTTTGCAGGAAGCACAGGCTTCATCTTTTAATCCGGCTTCGTAGGCCGCTTTGCAGTGCCAGTAGTGAAACTCCATTACATCGGCTTCCCAACTTTTAGCCTTTTCAAAATCATACTTAGCTTTTCTGTACTCTTTAATTTGGAAATAGCACTTTCCTCGTTCAAAATAAAGTTCGGTAGTTGGTTCAGGAAAGGTCTCGGCCTTATTAAAATCTTTTAAAGCATCGTCATTTTGTCGGTTAGCAGCATAAGCCATTCCACGACGTAAATAAAGGTCGTAAGTGCTTTCTCCGTTAGTTTCCATTTTTGACATAAGAATAGCGGCGCCGTTAAAATCGCCCTTTGCTAAATACAAATCGGCCAATAAATAATTAACATCACTTTCGGCAGGATGAAGCGTTTTATATTTATTAATATCTTTTTCGGCTAAATCATACTCTCCAACTTCAATTAAACAATTGCCACGCAACAAATAAACTTGATGAACAGAAGAGTCGGTTTGTATGGCTTGGTCGTATTCGGCAATAGCATTATCATAATCTTGCTTGCTTTCAAAAAATGAAGCACGCAACAAACTTGGATCAGCCAAAGTTGAATCAATACTTTCAACCGTATCCAAGGCCGCTAATGCTGCGTCTTGATTATTCATTTCACTCAATAACAATTCAGCTTTTTCGAGATATGCAGCGGGATTAAATTTATTCAACGCAATTGCTTTATTAAATTTGCTTAATGCCTCCTTAAATTTTCGATTATCTTTTAATGCAATTCCCCACTCCAACTGTGCGTCATAATTTTTTTCAATTTTTTTTGCGTTTGAAATAAGTTCCAGCGCTTCGGCCGGCCGATTACTCATTCGCAATAATTGCGATGCGCAAATGAGATAAATTAACTTCGATTTTATGGCGGCAGCTTTATTGATTTCTTCTAAACCTTTTACAGCCATTGCGCTATCGTATTGCAAACCGTATGATATCGCATGCAAATACAAAATCGAATCTTCGTTAGGAAATTTTTTAGCGGCAAAATTCATATAGTACAAAGCAGAATCATTATTTCCAATTCCGGTATGGTAACCAAATTGAATATAGAACCATGAAACCTCGGAAGAACAAGTTGCACGCGTATTGTTTAATACTTTGCGAACATTTTCATAATTTCCATCAATCATAAACGATTCGGCAACTGCCAAAACATCACGGCATGTTGTGCGTTGCCCAATAGCATTATAAAAACTGAGTGAAGAAAAAAGAATTAAAAATATTTTATTCACATTTGAAAAATAGCGATTTTATTTATTTAATTCGTAAAAAAAATGAAAAGTTATTATGGGTTTATTTGATTTGTTTAAAAACGATTACGGTCATGAAATGACACCGCATAAGGCTTTGGCTTGCTCAATGTTGTACATTATGGCCAGCGACGGAGAAATTGACCCTGAAGAAGTTGGTCAGTTGCTATCAATAATTGGCGGAGAAAATAAAAACGGTATTATAATAGTTGGTGCTTCAAATCCACATTTATTAAAAGAATCCTTAAACTATATTCGTCATCATACTTATTCAGAATTTTTGCAGGAAGTAAACGAGGCGAATCTATTATCGCGCGAACAAAAATTTTTTATACTACTAAATATGGTTGACTCGGCCTTAAGCGATGGGGACGCCGGAAAAGAAGAAAAAAAAATGTTGGAAAAATTTAGAGAATCGTTTGATATCAGTGAAGGTGAGTTTAACCCCTTTTATCAAACAATTCAAACAAAAAACAATCGCAAAATTTTTAATTCTAATTAATTTTAAAAAAAATATTATGCTTAAAAAATCAATTTTAATTCCGCTCATAATTTTTACTGCAATTGCTGGCAGCTTATACATGTTGCTTTCGAATGCTTACATTGAAATATTTAGCGGAAAACAATTGGTACATGATTATTTAACCGGCGCTAATACTTGGAAAGATGGTAACGTTAGCCTGCTATCCGTTAGTCGAAACGAAGCCGAATTAAACAAGATTGGTTATTTAACCGCAATTTTTACAATTATCCTAATACCGGGATTATTAGCTTGGTTAGTTCGCAAAAACTTGGTTAAAAAAGAGAAAGCCAATGATTCGGAATAATTAATTTATTTGTAGTTAACCAAATTATTTGAACGAATTAACTTTAACCGCTTTAGAGCATTTACTCTTAATTTTTCAATATCGGCACTTGGTTTAAATAATATTAAATAAAAATAAACTGCCAAAGCACAAGCGGCGCTTCGAATAGCAATGTCAATAAAAGCGTTGCCGGTTATAGAAGGAAAAAAAATCATTGCACCAAAAATAATTCCAATAAAAAATGTTACTTCAAAAGTTTTATTATGAAATGGGGCAAGTTTATATTTACTGTATAAAAATCCGCCTTTTAAAATATTAAAACAAACAATGGTAATGGCTGTGGCAATTGCCGAACCCAATATACCATACACCGGCACCAATAACCAATTGGTAAGAATGGTTAAAGCAACTAAGAAAAGATTGAATACTAAATTTAATCTAAAGTAAGGAGATAAAAGAAGTATTGTATTATTAACAGAAGTGAGCATGTCTAAGATTTTAGCAATACACAATACAAAAATCGGATATTTAATGGCACTATAATCACCCGGAATAATTTTTATTAAGTCATCAACATTAATAAAAATAAAAGTGAATAAAACCAAACCTACCAAATAAAGACTAATTGAAGATTGCTGATACAAGCGATTTATTTTTCCTATATCGTTTTGTTGGAATGCCTCGGCAAGATAGGGTGTTGCAGATGTATTTACCGATCGAAATGGCAAATAAACCATTGTGGCAATACTAAACGCCATGTCATATTCTTGCGCATACTTATTGGCGTTAAGCATCAAAAATCCTATCATAATAATGTCTAATCTTCCAACCAAAGCGTTTGCTCCACTATCAAATGTCGCATATAGTCCGTAACCCAAATTTTCATTAAGCGCTTTTCGTGAAGGACGCTTAATTTTATTTTTTAAAATAAAATGGCGAACAAGATATAGAATTAAAAACAATTGTATCAATTGGCTTACACCAATGAGAACAAGCATTCCTTCATATCGTGTTAAATTCAAGAAAAAAGCAATAAAACACATTAAAAAAAGAAATCGTATTACCAGTTCATTCACAAAAAAATTTTTATCGGCCTGCTTTAATGCAATGGATAAACCGGTATATACTTTTATATAAGTTTGCATTACTGAAAATGAAATGAGCAACATTACGGCTAACCAAGTACTAATAATTATGTGATCGCTAATAGAATTTAAAAACCAAAGCGACACAGGTAAAAATGCCATTGTAAAAATGATTGAAGCAACTGTTGGGAAAACAAAAATGATATAATTAAGCTCTCCTTCCGATTTTTTTTGACGATGCTGCGGCAAATATCGATTGGCCAGCGTTCCAACTCCGATGGACATAAACTGCGAAAAAATCATAGCCCAGTTCATAATTAATTTGAATTGTCCTAGTTCTTCTTTAGAGCATACCTTCGGATAAATAAAAATACTGGCTATTGATCCCAATAAAAATCCAAGAGACACAAACACCGAACCAACAACACTTTGTTTAGCAAGTTTTCCCATAAATTATCGCTAAAGAAAATTACTCCACTTCACGCAATATCACTGTACAGTTGTGTTTATTTAACAACCTGTGGTCGTTTATAACTCAATATTGCAAACGAAATGCACAAAATTTCAGGAGCTATACCATAATTTTATCCTACCGAAGCAGTACGGTTATAAATTTCGATTATTTTTGAGACGAATGGCGTTGAATAAAAATATAGTAATTATTGGTTGTGGAAATATCGGGTCGCGTCATGGTCAAAGTTTGCGACTTGTAAACACTCCTCTTACAATTTATTTTGTTGACCCTTTTGATTCGTCACTCAGCAAAATGAAAAATATTTGGGAATCAACTGAAGGGACGCATCACAATGTAAATTACTGTAATACTACTGCAAATGTTCCCCCGGAAAATTTTTTAACCATTATTGCTACAAATTCCGGCGACAGACTTAATGCACTCGAAAATGCCGGCACTAATTTTAATTTGGAAAATTTAATATTAGAAAAATTTCTTTTTTCAACTGAAAACGAATTTAAAAAGGCCGAAAAAATAGTTCAAGGCATAAAAAATGTTCGTGTAAATTGTCCGCGCAGATTGTTTAATGCTTATAAACAACTAAAAGAATTACTGAATGGCAATGCTATTTTTTCAATTAATATAACCGGAAATAATTGGGGAATGTGTAGCAACTCAATACATTTTTTAGATACGCTAACCTATTTATTAGGAAGTGAAATAAGCCATTTGTCTTTTTCAAAAAATAATTTTTCGGTTGTAGAAAGCAAAAGAAAAGGATATTTGGAAACGTATGGACAATTGATTGGGAAAATTGAAAATACCGACTTTTACCTTGAATGTTTACCCGGCGATTTTTCAGGAATGGAAATTATTTTTAAAGGCGTAAATGAATTTAGAGTCACAGAAAATGCAGGAAACATTGAAATTTATTTAGACGGGAAATTATTTCTAAATGAAAAAATTCCTTTTCAATCACAGTTAACGTGCAGCTATGTAAATGATTTAATGCGTAATCATGAAATCGGTTTACCACTTTATTTTGAAAATGAAAAACTGCATTTAGCATTTTTGAGCGCTTTGAACAATAAACTCAATTCAATCGGATATACATCAACTCGAAATATTTCTTAAATGAAAAAAGTGGCAATTATTGGAACCGGACCAATGGCCGGAGAGTACACAAAAGTTTGCAAGAAACTTAATTGTGAGATAATCGCTATTGGAAGAAACGAAACAAAATGCGCTAAATTTTCTGACGATTTTAATGTTGAATCGTTATGTGTTCACGTAAATCAATTGAGCACGAAATTAAACCCCGCTAATACTTTATTAATTAATGCCGTTTCTTTTCCATCGTTATTTGAAGTTAATACGCAGTTACTGCGACAAGAGTTTACTACAATACTCTCTGAAAAACCCGGTGCAATAAATTCTAAAGATCTTATAGCACTTGCAGATAAATGCAATGTTGTACAAGCGAATTTGTTTATCGCTTATAATCGAAGATTTTTTCCCGCTATAACTTATTTAAAAAAAAAATTAGATATTGAGCCTGCTACTTCTTGCTCCTTTGAATTTACGGAATGGAGTCATGTTATTGAAAAATTAAAAAAAGACGACATTTCACTTGCTAATTGGTTTTACGGAAATTCAACACATGTACTCGATTTATTTTGTTTTTTAGCGGGGCGCCCAACCCAGCTACACACTATACGCAGTGGAAAATTAAGTTGGCACAAGTCAGGTTCAATTTTTGCCGGAAGCGGAATTACTGATAAAAATATTGTTTTTAACTACAATGCGAATTGGGAATCGTCAGGCAGATGGGGAATCGAAATTTGTACCGCAAAAGGTAAGTATATTTTAAAACCGCTTGAAAAACTATTTTTTATAGAGCGTGGAACTCTTGATCAAAAGGAAATACCAATTGAAAATACTCATCCCGATTTGAAACCCGGTTTATTTGAACAAACAGATGCTTTTGTGAATGGTAAACAGGACTTATTACTAACCCTTCAAGAACATTTGATGAACTGCGAAGCATTGTATGATAAAGTGATTGGCATATAATGAAAAAAGCAGTAATTATAGCAGATAGTTATGGAGGAGAACGCATTCATAATGGAAAAACAGAAGTTTCGAAAGATGAAACCTATCCTGTATTAGTGAAAAAAAAAATATCCGGTTACGAATTTTTTTCAACATCTGCTTCTTTCCGAAAAATGACACATGTACCCGAATTAATTCTTAATTTTGATAAATTCGATGTGTTAATTATTCAATGCGGTATTGTTGACTGCTATCCGCGACCATTGAGCCAATCCGGAACAATATCACAATCCTTTTTTAAGAAATTGCTTCGCAAAATAATTCGACTGAATAGAAAATTTGTAATAAAATTTGTGCGAAATAAACCCTGGACATCACTCGCCGAATTTGAAGAGTCTTTAAAACAAATTCATAAAGCGGCAATAAATACGAAAATAGTTTTTATCAATATTGCTCCTGTAAATTTAAAACAAGAACGGGAAACTCCGGGTGCAGACTTCAATATTAAGAAGTACAATTCGGTTTTAAAACAGTTTTGCGAGTTAAAAAATTGTTGTTTAATTGATATTTATTCGATTTTACGAAACTTAGAAGATTATGAATCGTATTTGAATGAAAATGATTCGCACCTCAATAAAAAAGGCAATGTTTTATACGCTAACGAAATCATTAAATTACTATAGTGAAAGAAAACATTAACTATCGAATTTTTGTTGTGAGTAATCCAATAAGTGCCATTCATGCTGCTTTAATCAGTCAATCCTTTCCTCATTCAAAAAACATTTTATTACTTGACAGTACAATTAGAAAAGCATCGTTTACTAATGAAATAGTATTATGCTCAGGAAAATTATTTTATAAAACAATTAATGCGGGGCAGGTTATTGATGATAAAGCCGACCTTAAACCAAATTTGAGAAAACGGCTTACCCGAAAATTGAAAAATAATTTTTTATTTAAACCGATTTATGATAAAATGCTTAAACGTTATTTATTGAAATTGGAAGAAAAATCAACTTGCTTTTTGAAAGAAAATTTGAAAGAAATATCAAATTCAGATGAAACAGAATTGTATTTACTAACCCAAACAATGATTAATGAAGCACTAAGAAATAAATTCAGCAACAGTACTTATTATTATTTTGAACACGGCTTACCCGATTATCTTTTTGCATTAAAACCGCAAACCGGAAAATTTGGTGGATTATATTGTCTTTTCGACGATGCTTTTAAAAGCTATTGTGCTTTAAATTTAAATCATACCCCTCCTTCCATTTTTCCTTTGTGTAAAAAAGAAGACTATAAAAGTTATGTGAACAGTTTGAAAAACGAGAACATTGAGCAACTTTTATTGCGCTTTAGGAATAAAGAATGTGTATATATTATACTGCAACCTTTGGATAAATATGAGTTGCATTTGTCTTTTTGGAAAAATTATTTTGATAAAATAATTAGTCGATTTAATGCTGCAAACAACATTTTATTTTTAATTAAGCCACATCCGCTTCAAAGCAACGATATTGTACGCGGTTTAAAAGAATGGTTGACAGAAAAAAAAATAAACTTTCAGTTGCTGGAAAAACCCGATGAAATAAGTTTAAGCAGTGAGTTATTGTTTTTTGGCATACAGGAAAAAACCATTGCTGTTTACTCTCCATTTTCATACTCATTATACTATTTAGCCGGTCTTAACACCAACCCTGCCATTCAATTTTATCATTCTTACAGTTCAATAAAAGAACGACTAAACCATGCGCCTTTACAGTTTAAACAACAGTTTTTGAATCATGAGCAAATAATAGAAAAGTGTTTTGCTAAAAATGTTTATGATTTACATTTTTAGCTTTCGAAAATAATATTCGGCTACAACTAAATCTTTTTCTGTATCAATATCAACCGATTTTTCTTCGGGCATAATGTACGATGTTGTTTCTTGGCCAATAAACGATTGAGTTTTTTTGATATACTCAAATTCACCAATATAAATAGCGCCATTAATTCGAAAATACGGCGGTAATTGTTGCCGATTTTTATTCATCACTTCCGACCTCAAAAACCCTTTTAAACTTCCACTATCAGGAATTTCATTACTCCAAAAAGGATGATGGTCACATGGAGTTAATCCAACAACAGCTTTTGCATTTTTTTTCAGCATTGTAATTATTGCCTGATCAACATCACTCGAAGTTCTTAGTGGAGACGTAGGCTGCAATATACTCACCAAGTCATAAAATTTATTTTGTTCTCGTAAAAAATCAATGGCGTGAAATACAACATCCATTGTTGAAGACGTATCTGAAGCGAATTGTGAAGGACGAATAAAAGGAACTTGAGCGCCAAATTTTTTTGCAACATCGGCAATTAAAAAATCATCTGTAGAAACTATGATATCACCTTTTAATTTTGCCTTCATTGCCGCTTCAATCGACCAAGCAATCATGGGTTTACCCGCAATTGGTAAAATATTTTTTCCCGGTAATCCTTTACTTCCGCTTCGCGCAGGTATGATGTGCAATATTTTCATTAAAAATTAATGTATTGAATATCGGTTTGCGCTTTCAAAAAATCCTCGGGTCGACCAATGTCTAACCAATATCCGGTAATAGGAAATGAAGTAACTTTTTTACCCTTTTTAATTAAGATTTCAATCAAATCTGTAGCATCGAATTTTCCATTTTCGGGAACATGTGTTAAAACATCTTTTTTAAACATATAAATTCCTGCATTTGAATAATAGGTCATTCGCGGTTTTTCCGTTAAACCATGTACAACATCACCATCGGTTAATTGAATTACCGCATAAGGAACATCAACATAATACGGAACAGTAGCCATAACAAAATCAGAATGAGTTTCAATCATTTTCGAATACATGTCAGAAAAACTAATGTTAGTGAGCAAATCAGAATTCATCAGTATAACGTATGGCGTACTAACGCATTTTAATTCGCTAAGTGAGCCGGCTGTTCCCCTTGGTTCATTCTCAATAATAAACTTGCATTGAATTTCATTCTCAAAATTTTGCTTAACATGACCGGTAATTTTTTCGTGCATGTGGCGCAATATAAAATCAATTTCCTCGATTCCGAACGATTTTAAATTTTCAATGTTGTAATCAATAATTGGTTTTTCACCAACTTTTAACAAAGGTTTTGGCATCGTATCGGTAAGCGGTTTTAATCTTTCACCTTTGCCGCCGGCCATTAATACTGCAGTTGCAGGAACCATGCCGCGATAAACCGTTGTGTCTATAATATCAATAATTTTTAAATCGTTTGTAAGTTTTGGTACAAAGCGAATACTAACCTTTTTGCATTTTTCGAAAATGTCGAAATTATTTTTGCCCAATTTAAATGCAGAATAATTTCGATTTACGCATTTTAAAATTGAATCATTGAGAGAATCGCCACTAATTAATGAACGGCGAATATCGCCTTCGGCAACCGTACCAACCAATGTTTCACTTTTATCAATAACAAGCAAAGAAGCTCTTGGCAACGCAATTGAATTAATAATTTCAAGACCTTTCTTGATGGTGGCATTTTCATGAATAATAAGTTCCTTAAATTTCATACTTCACGAGCCGGATTACCGGCAATTTTTACATTATCGGGAATATTTTTTGTGATAACAGATCCCGCACCAATAACAACATTACTTCCAATTTTTACACCCGGAATGATAACCGAATTTGCACCAACCAAACTATTATCACCAACTATTACATTTCCGCACAAAACGGCACCCGGTGCAACGTGTACAAAATTTCCAACATTGCATTCATGTTCAATTACACATCCTGAATTTAAAATTACTCCGTTACCAATTGACGCCATTGAATTCACCACAACACGCGGAGCAATCATTACACCATAGCCGCAATTAATGTTACGGCTTACCATTGCCGATTTATGCAAAGCAATTATTGGTTCGCCATTTTCAGGTAAAAGCGATTCGATAATTTTTCGGCGAATTTTATTATCGCCAATTGCTACAAAATAATCGTACGATTGCAATTGTTTACGTACTTCTTCATGTTTTTCATTTCCTAAATAAATTAGCGCAAAGGGATTACTTTTTTTTAATTCAGCATCGGTATATGCCGAAACAATTTGCCCTTGCGAGAAGAAACAATCGTACACCACAAAAGCGTGACCTGAATAACCGATTAAGCAAATGGTTTTGATGTTCAAATTTAAGAAAAAAACGATTACCGTGATACCTGTACTGTTCCTTTAAGCGATTCCTTATTATTTGAATAGAAAATATAAAAATAAACCCCTTCAGCTACAGGTTTTCCATTAATATAATTTCCATCCCAAAATTTGTTAAGAACGTCATCTGTTTCAAACATTTTCACTCCCCATCTATCAAACACTATTGCTTTATTATAACCGCATAACGATGCTGAACTAAAATAATCGTTAATGCCATCACCGTTAGGCGTAAAAATATTTGGGATGATATTTTTTGAAATTGCCGCATCAGGTACAGTTATCATTAATGTTGCGGAATCAGCACAAATTGAACCTGAATTAATATAGAGTGAAGTTAAAAATTGCCCTGATGCTGTATAATTAAACTCAAATGGATTACCAAAACCATATGCAGAGTTTCCGGAGTTCCATTCGTATGTAACTGCTATACTCGTTGATGTAAAAATAGCTTTACCACTACAAGAATCTAAAGCTACCGTAAATTCTGCTATGTCAGCAGGAATAGGATAAATTGAAATCGAATCACTAGCTGAACATAGACCATTTTTTATTGTTACAAAATATGTTGAATTAACAATAGGGGACACATAAATTGAATCATTAGTTGACGAAAATGAACCATACCATTGCACAGTATCGTTTGCCGATAAATTCACAATCAGTAATGCTGTATCTCCATTGCAAATAGAAGTAGGGCCAATTATGGAAATGGATTCTAAATTAGCATTTTCCTCCGCAACATCCGGTAAACCATCACCAATTCGATATGCACCATAAAAAGATGATGACGTATAACTGATAGTTGGTGTGGGTGTATTAATATTATCAATAATATAAAAATAATTTTCGTTAGGCCCAACTATTCCATAAATTTTTCCATTGTAAGCACGTTCCATTGCTAAAGGCGCATTGAGTGCTACAGAAAGTTCATCAGCCGAATTAAAAGTATAACTACCGGATGAAATTACCGAATAATGATATAGCTTAGAAGGAAAGGATCCACTCCCAGATTGCAAAGCATAAATTTGACTTCCATCCGAAGAAAATTCACAAGTAACAATTGGCCCTGTGGGATTAACATAATATCTTTCATTGTTTAAATTTCCTGTTGACATATCTAAATCTAAAAGAATTAATTCTTTACCCGGCGAAAAGGAATTATAATTACAAAGTGCTAAAGTAGAACCATCTGGTGAAATTTCAATTGCGGCAATAACAGTTACACCTGCATTAGAAGGTATTGAAACAGTGTATGCCAATGTAGGAGGAAAAACTCCTAAGTCAGATATTTGATATTTCCATAGTTCAATATTCCCTCCCGCTGCAATCGCAGCAGTATATAACCATCTATTTTTATTTTGACAATTTAAGGGACTTATAGCAAATCCTTCGCTATTACTTTTTCCGGTTCTTAAATTTATAGGAGCGCTTACCGTTTTTAAAGTAGAATTAATTTTTACATACCTAACATCGTCAAGAGTTGAGCTACCAGATTTCGTTTTATAGATAAAATAATATTGATTGTTAGTATTTGGAACTCTACATAATCCATGTTCAATAACCGATGAAATTCTGTTTTCTGCCGCTACCTTTCCAAAAACTTCATCTGCTCCCGTAATTGAATTGTAACTTGCAAAATAAACTGTATCAATAGGTGATGAACTAACATTAAACGGAGATAAAGCCGCTGAGAACAAATAAAAATCAACATTACCTAAGCTGTCAAGACCATTGTTAATTACATCTTGACTTCCAATTGACTTGATAGATTGAATAGAGGTTCCGAGTGTACGAGTAGCAAAAATCGGAGCAGGCCCAGAAAAATCAACCTCATAAAATTTTAAATTACCGGTTGATAATGTATAAAAACTACCCGAACTTGTTTGCTGAGAATTGCTCAAAATCCATTTTCTACCTTGGCCTTTAAGATGATGGTTAAGAGTTATTATTACGAATAAGCAAATTATAAATCTCATAGAAAATCAAAGTTAATTAAATAAATTTACATGTGCAAAGTTTTAAGAATTTCTATTGAATTATCGGTCGGATTTTCTTTTTCATATACATTACTACCCTCATACTTCTCAAAAGGCAATAATCGAATGCATTCAAGAATTTTATCTGCATTAATCTCGCAATCAATTAAATTATTACTTCGTTCGCGTCCTTTCTGTCTATCCCCTAAGTTTATTACATACTTCCCAAATGAAGCAGCCTCAATTATTCCTGATGATGAATTTCCAATTATAAATTTTGCATTTTTCAATAAGGTAAAATAACCTTCAGTTCCTAAGGAATTAATACAATGTACATTTTTGTGATTCTCCTCAAATTCTAAAAATTGATTACGAATAATATTATTTCCAGTATCATTATTGGGTAAGGAAATAATAATTTGATCATTTATTTTAGCTAATGCTATGCAAATTTCATTGATAAACTCTTCATTTTTAGAAAAACGAATTGTTTCAGGGTGAAAAATAACAACTATCGGCTTATTTAATTCAATACCAAATTTTGCCTTCCATTCATCAAGAGGCATTGATTGAAAATTTTTTATGCCCTCCAACGATAATGAACCTACATTAAAAACGTTTTTCTTTGAATTAATTAATTGTTTAACTCGCTCAGCACTTTTTTCAGTAGCAGTAAAATGTACCGAAGACATTAATGAAATCGCGTGTCGGTAAATATTATCTATTGCGCCCTCAGTCGTCTCTCCACCATGAAAATGCGCAATTTTTAGAGAGAATGGAATAGTTGCACATACTGCTGCAAACATTTCAAACCTGTCCCCTAAAGCAAAAATAATATCAAATTCGTTTTTTCTTTTCAACCAAAAGTCAGAAAAAATCAAAATTAAATTGCCAATATTTTTACTAATTGATTCGGGTGAATCACTTTCAGGGAGAGATTCAATTTGGAAATCAATTTTAAAACCACTTTCTAATATTGCATTTGCAGTAAACCCATGTTCCATTGAAAAATGTGTTCCGAATGCAATAATTTTCAAATTAAAAAAGTCATCAGCATTTAGTTTCCTTAAAAGTGGGTAATAAATCCCGAAGTCTGCTCTTGAGCTTGTTAAAACCCCAATTCTCATCCCAAATCCTCCCACTTTAGTTTTGATCCGGCAAAAACATTATTGCGCGTTCTTTTGCCAATTACTTTTTCTAATTCTGAAGCACTAATTCCATCGCCCGGTCTTTTTGCCATTAAATCTTTTTCGTTAATTGCATGACCTTTATTTAAATTCGTTTTGTAATACAAGCTTTTTCGTGCAGGAATAATATTTTGCGCCTCGCTCTTTGATCGTACTTTCTCCTTCATTCCTAAGGCAAGCTCAACCTTTCTTAATTGAGATATAAACTCAACTAACTCGTTGGGGGCTAACGATGCCGAATGATCCGGTCCCTCTAAATTTTTATCCAATGTAAAATGCTTTTCTATTACTACCGCACCTAAAGCCAAGGCTGCTATTGAAGCTTCAAATCCTGTTGTATGATCGCTATATCCCACCTTACATCCGGTTTCAAATTTAATTTGATGCATGGCACTTAAATTTAAATCTTCATACGGACTTGGATATTGTGAATTACAATGCAAAATGGTGATTTGCGATTTATGAATTCCACAATTGGTAAGTACTTCAACACTTTTTTTAACTTCCTCCATTGTACACATTCCGGTTGACAACACAATTGGTTTGCTAAACGATGCAACTTTTTTCAAATACAAATGATTTACCGCGTCTCCCGATGGGATTTTGAAAAAATCAATTCCAAGTTCATTCAAAAAATCTAAGCTTTCATCATCAAATCCGGTCGATAAAAATTTAATTCCTTTTGTTTCGGCATAACGTTTCAAGGACTTATGTTCTTCAAAAGGCAATTCCAAACGCTTTAACATTTCATATTGCGACTCGTTTTTTCCAGATGTATGCTTTTGGTATTCTGCTTTTTCAGCAGTCGAATCAACAAGGTTTTCGGTTTTATAGGTTTGAAATTTTACATAATCGGCTCCCGCATTTACTGCAACATCAATCAACTTGTAAGCCATGGCAATATTGCCGTTATGGTTTACTCCTGCTTCTGCTATAATAATTGTTTTGTTCATTTCATTCGGGCGCTACTTGGTATATTTACAATTCTGTCTTCTAACCAACTTGAATTTTTTAAATCGTCGGTCAAACATTCGCTAAACATGGGTAACCGATGAATTAATGTCCATGCCGGCCTGGTCATAACACCATTTTCATTGGTAAATTTCAAAAATGAGTCTCTTTCTCTTGCATCCTTCAACAAAAGAGTATTTAACCAATAGTTTGGCATGGCATTCTCAATTGGTTCAACCCATTGCATTTCCTTGTTCGATTCAAAATAATTTTTATACATCATTGCCACTTCATTTTTTGAAGTTAAATGTTCATTTAATTTTTCTAACTGAGCAAGGGCTAACGCAGCATTAACATTCGGCATACGATAATTGTACCCTATTTCATCGTGAATAAAAGCCCAAGGATGCGAAACTTTAGCCTGCGTGGTTAAATGTTTTGCATGTTTAGCCAATGCTTCATGGTTCGTAATAATTGCGCCTCCACCACCTGAGGTAATAATTTTATTACCGTTAAAACTCATTACACCGCATTTCCCAAATAATCCGGTATGTTTACCTCTGTAATAAGACCCAAGCGATTCAGCTGCATCCTCAATAAGAGGAATATTATACTTGCTGCAAATTTCTGAAAGGGCATCAATTCGACATGGAAAACCAAAAGTATGCATAGGCACACATGCCGAAATTAATTTGCCTGTTTTAACGTGTGTGCAAACTCCGTTAGTAATAATTGTATTTTTTACAAGAAATTTCTCCAACGCTTCAGGCGACATGCCCATAGTATCCTTATCAACATCTATAAAAACAGGTTGTGCCCCGGTATAAGTTATAGCATTTGTTGTAGCAATAAAGCTTAGTGATTGCGTAAGCACTAGTTCATTTTTTTGAACACCCGATACCAGCAAAGCCATGTGAAGGGCGCTGGTTCCGTTTGAAGTAACAACTGCAAATTTTGCACCCGTATATTGGGCCAATTTTTTTTCAAATTCGTTCACATATTCGCCTGTTGAAGAAACATACGTTGTATCAATGCAATGTTCTAAATATTTTTTTTCATTGCCTTTAAAAATCGGTGCATGCAACGGAATGAAACTTTCATTTCCATATACTTTTTTTACAAATTGTACAAAATCATTATACATTGTAAAGTTGTGATTTGTAAGATTTGCGATTTGTTTCATTCATAAACCATTCAACCGTTTCCTCTATTCCCTGCTGAAATGAATATTTTTGTTTCCAATCCGTAAGCGATCTTATTTTATCGCTGCTTCCTAATAATCGCTCAACTTCACTTAATGCCGGACGAACGCGAACATCGTCACTAATAATTTTTGCCGTTGGATTTATTTTATCAATTAACGATTGTGCCAAAGTTCCAATACTGATTTCTTGTGTAGTTGCAATATTTATTTCTTCACCAATTGTTTTTTCTGATTTTGCAATCTCACAAAATCCGCAAACTGTATCCTTCACATAACAAAAATCTCTTGTAGGATGCAATGCACCTAACTTTATTTCATGCGCACCGTCCAGTAATTGCGTAATAATAGTTGGAATTACCGCTCTTGCCGATTGACGTGGGCCAAAAGTATTAAACGGACGTACCGTTGTAACCGGCAAACTAAAACTTCTAAAAAAAGAATCGCTAATTGCATCGGCACCGATTTTTGAAGCTGAATAAGGTGATTGACCCTGACGAGGATGTTTTTCATCGATTGGAACATACAATGCCGTACCATAAACTTCACTTGTTGATGTAACAAGTACACGAGCAATTGAAAAATCTTTACATGCTTGTAAAATGTTAAGCGTTCCTTTAACGTTAGTGTCAATATAGTTATCCGGTGCAACATAACTGTAAGGAATCGCAATTAACGCTGCTAAATGAAAAACAACATCACACCCTTTTACAGCATTGCGCACCACGTTTGCATCACGAACGTCGCCTGCAATAATTTCAATTTCATTGAGTATTTTTTTATCAATAGCATCTAACCATCCCCAAGAACTAAAGGAATTGTAAAGTACAAATGCGCGAACCTTGCAACCTCTTGCAACAAGTTCTTCCACTAAATGTGAGCCTATGAATCCGTCGGCACCGGTAACCAACACTTTTTTATTTTGAATTTCCATTGTGTAAAATGACTTGGTAAATATATAAATTTAAGCTGTTTAGATTTGCTGCACAAACAAATGAACAGGGTTTATGTTCATAAAATCTGTTAATCCATTGTGCATTTGGCTCAATTCTTTAATTTTACACGATGTCGAAAAAGAGAATTTTGGTGCTTGCTCCACATACCGATGACGGTGAGTTGGGATGCGGCGGTAGTATTGCGCGTTATATTCATGAAGGCAATGAAGTTTATTATGTTGCTTTTTCAATTTGCAGTAAATCCCTACCTGAAGGATGGGCACCCGATACCTTAGCAAATGAAGTAAAAGAAGCTACAAAAGTTTTGGGCATTAAACCCGAAAATTTAATCCTTTACGATTTTGATGTGCGTATTTTTCCGCAATTGCGTCAAGAAATTTTAGAAGAAATGGTAATGCTAAAGAAAAAAATAAATCCTGATTTAGTACTTGTGCCATCGCCAACCGACATTCATCAAGACCACCAAGTAGTTTCCAGCGAAGGTTTAAGAGCTTTTAAAAATGTTTCTATTTTAGGTTATGAAATGCCCTGGAATAATTTGAGTTTTCACACTTCAGCTTTTAATATTTTGGATGAAAAATACATTCAAAAAAAAGTGGATTGTTTGAAAATGTATAAAACACAACAACATCGAACTTATTTAAATGAAAATTTTATTCGCTCATTGGCAACTACACGAGGCGTACAATTGGGTGTTCCTTATGCCGAAGCTTTTGAAGTAATACGATGGATTTTATAATGAAAAGCATTGAAGAAATTATATCGAATTTAAAACCAATTGCTTTTTCAGGTAATTCAAAAATTATTGTTACTGAAGTTTGTGCGTTTAATCAACATTCACAAAAGAGTGATGCATTAACCTGGTGCAACGAAAAAAAAATTTCTGAACTCTCAAACATCGTTGGCGGAACTGTTATTTGTCCCAAATTGCCGAACGAATTTCTTAAAAACAATTCGGTAAATTATATCGAGGTTGAAAAACCAAGAATGTATTTCACTTCTGTTTTACGCTTTCTTTATCCTGTCGAATTTTCAACTGCAATTGCATCCAGTGCAAAAATTTCGGCAAATGTAAAAATGGGAAAAAATATTTCTATCGGCCAAAATGTAGTAATTGAAGAAAATTGTTCTATTGGAGAAAATTGTAGAATTGGTCATAACACTGTTATTTATTCAGGAACAACCATTGGAAATAATGTTGTTATTGGCAGTAATTGTACTATTTCAGGAACCGGGTTCGGATATGAAAAAAATGATGAAGGAAATTATGAAATGATTCCACATATTGGCAATGTTGTACTTGAAGATTTTGTTGAAATTGGAAATAATGTTTGTATTGATCGAGCCGTACTCTCATCAACAGTTCTAAAAAAGAATGTGAAGGTTGATAATTTAGTACACATTGCGCACAACGTAACTATTGATGAAAATTCATTAATTATTGCCAATAGTATGATTGGCGGAAGCACGTTTATCGGAAAAAATTCTTGGATTGCACCATCGGTAAGTATTATGAATAAAATTCACATTGGTGATCATGTAACTGCCGGTATGGGTGCCGTAATTTTAAAATCGGTTGAAAATAATCAGATTGTAGTGGGTAACCCTGCAAAGCCTATCGATAAAAAATAAAATTTCACTTAATTTAATTGTGGTGGTATTTTTCGCCTTTAATAATTGTGAAAGCTCGGTACAATTGTTCGGCAAAAATAAGTCTTACCATTTGGTGTGAAAATGTCATTTTAGAAAGCGATAATTTTTCATGCGCAACAGCATAAGCTTTTTCACTAAAACCAAAAGCGCCTCCAATTATAAAATTTATTTCTTTCACCGATTGGTTTTGATGTTGAATCAAAAATTTAGAAAATTCTACCGATGATTTTAAACTACCCCTCTCATCCAATAAAATAATTTTTGAGCCTTTAGAAATTTCTTTTTCAATACTCTCCCACTCTTTATTTTTTTGCAACGTTTCATCAAAATTAGATTTTGATTTTAAAGCAGGAATGGTAATTACCTCTAGTTTTGTGTAATGCTCAACACGGCTGTAATACAAATTTATTAGTTGAAGCAATTCCTTTCCGCTTGTTGCGCCAAGTTGTATTATATTGATTTTCAATTTTTTAAAAAATAAAAGGTTTTGTATTCTCGAAACAATTTCCTACAAATATCGTACATCTTATTATTTATAAATGTGTTAACAAAACATTTCTCAAATTGAATAAAGTTTGGAATAGTATTTGCAACTTGTAAAAAAAGTTAAACACCTCTAAAAATGAAAAAATTACTTACAATTGCATTAATTCTTTGGGCCGGAGTAGCATTTAGCCATGATCCGATTACTGAAAAAGCAGTAAAAGCTTTTCATGATGGAGATTCAAAGGGTCTTGCAGCATTGTTTGCCGATAATTTAGATTTAGTAATTGAAGACGATAATGATATTCGTTCAAGAGATCAGGCAGAGCAAATAATTAAAAAGTTTTTCGAAAAAAATCCACCAAAAGCATTCAAAATCGTAAATTCAGGAGAAACAACACTTGGCTTAATTTATCGAATTGGAGAATTAGAAACTGCAGGTGGAAAATTTAAAGTTGATATGAAACTCAAAAAAATTGGCGATGGTTACGTTATTGCTCAACTCGAAATAGAAAAAATGTAGAATTAAGGTTTTATTAGGCAAAATCCCTGCGTTAAAGCGCGGGGATTTTTGTTTTACTACTATTCCGATTTTACACTTTTTCCAAATGGAATTTCATAGCTTTGTGCACAAATGAATATTGACGAATTTATAGATCTTGCGCTTAAAGAAGATATTGGCGACGGTGATCATACCTCATTGGCTACCTTACCTCAAAACGCGATTAAGCGAGCAAAATTATTGGTAAAAGAAAATGGAATTATAGCCGGTGTTGAGTTGGCTGAAAAAATTTTTCATCGCTATAACCCTCAACTAAAAATTGAAAAACTAATAAATGATGGACAGGCGGTTAAAAAAGGAGATATCGTATTTATTGTTGAAGGAAAAGCAATTGATATTCTTAGTTGCGAAAGACTTGTGCTAAATTGTATGCAGCGAATGAGCGGAATTGCAACCTTAACACACGAAATGAATAAAAAATTAACCGGTCTATCAACAAAACTTTTAGACACCCGAAAAACAACACCACTGTTTCGCACAATGGAAAAATGGGCTGTAAAAATTGGTGGGGGCGTAAACCATCGCTTCGGTTTATTTGATATGATTATGATTAAAGATAATCACTCCGATTATGCCGGGAATATTACCGACGCAATTGAAAAAACAAAAGAATATTTATTACGCACCGAAAAAAATTTAAAAATAGAAGCTGAAGCAAGAAATTTAGAAGAAGTAAAACAAATTCTTAGCACAGGAGGAGTATTCCGAATTTTACTCGATAATTTTACTCCCGATCAGTTGAAAGAAGCCGTAAATTTCATCAATAAAAAAGTAGAAACCGAGGCATCTGGAGGAATTACCATTGACAACATTCGCGAATATGCCAACAGCGGTGTAGATTATATATCTAGCGGATCATTAACACATTCTTGCAAAAGTTTAGACTTGAGTTTAAAAGCACATGCTTAAAAAAGTTAAACATATTCGAAATTCGATTAAGCAAATGGCTTCACGAATTCAAATTCCTCGTTATAAAAATGTAAGCTTATATAACGTTTGGAATTTTTATTTTCGTGCGCTTGTTAAAGGAAGAATTGGACAAAGAAGTGCCGGTATTTCTTTTAAATTTTTAACGGCACTTTTTCCTATGGTAATTTTCCTGTTCACCATAATCCCATTCATTCCAATCAATAATTTACAAGGTGGCTTAATGAATGGGTTAAAAAGTTTTTTTCCACCTCAAATATTTAGTTTTTTACAACCAATTCTTATAAATATTATTCATCAAAAGCATACTGTTCTTCTTTCTGTTGGATTTATTCTTTCCTTTTATTTTGCCTCAAATGCTGTTGTTGCCCTTATTAATGGATTAAACGCCTCGCACTACATCCAAACGAAACATAAATATTTTAAAACACAATTCACATCGCTAATTGTAATGTCGTTATTCATGTTTTTATTCATCATTTCATTTATAATTACATCGGGGGGGCAATATTTTATTGATTATTTACATCATGAAAAAGTTATTGAAAGCCGTACAATATATTTGGTCATGTCATTTATTAAATCCATGTTTTCGATTTTAGTTTTCATGCTTTCGATTTCCATTGTTTACAACATAGCAAATACCGAAAAAATGCGATGGAAATTTTTTAACGCAGGAGCAATAATAAGTACAGCACTTATTATTGTATTAAAATCTTGTTTTGGAATGTATTTAAGTTACTTCGGAAAATTCGATCAATTGTATGGACCAATTGGAGCGGCACTAGCATTTCTTATTTTTTTGAATTATCTTTTTGTATTGCTAATCATAGGATTTGAACTTAATGTTAGCCTTGAGAAAGCCTATTACAAAAAGAATTTTAACTTTGAAGTTAGTTCGCCCGAGATTGAAGCCTTTAGGCGCGAATTAAAAGAAAAAAAATAGAAACAGCATGAGTTATACCGGCGCCGGCCAAATAGGTACTGTTGAGTGGGTTTTAATCATAATTGGAATATTATGGGTAGCGGGTGTATTGCGAAAAACCATTTATGTACCCGTAGTAATTAAAGAACGGGAAAAAGAAACGGTTAAAAACGAAACCAAAATAAATGAAAATATAACCATTAGTAAATCCGATAACGATAAAAATGACGATTATGTACCATTCGAAGAAATTAAAGATTAATAAAAAATAAAATGAAAATCGATTTTAAAAAATTTTTACCTCATCTCATTGCACTTGCAGTGTTCATTATTTTGTTGTTAATTTATTTTCAACCGGTCACCGAAGGCTATAAATTAAGACAACATGACAACATTACATTTAAAGGAATTTCGAAAGAAATTCGAGATTATCGCGAAAAATTTGGCGATGAACCATTATGGACAAATACGCCATTTGGCGGAATGCCGGCTGCATTAATTTCAATTCAATTCAACAACAATTGGATGAATACCGTTGAACGTATTTTCGAATTGTGGTTACCTCATCCTGTAAATTTAATTTTCATTTGTATGCTCGGTTTTTATATTTTATTCCTTTGCTTAAAAACCGAACCTATTTTAGCTGCTATAGGTGCAATTGCTTTCGGATTTTCGACTTACACTTTTTTAATAACAGGCGCCGGACACAATACAAAAGTAATTGCGCTTGCATGGATGGCGCCGGTTATTGGCGGAGTTATTTATACTTACCGCCAAAAAGCATTATGGGGCGCTGCTATTACAATGTTGTTTTTTGCACTCGAATTGCGTGCAAATCACTTGCAGGTTACTTATTACTTATTAATGATTCTTTTCTTCTATGGAATTTTTGAAGGCATTCGTTACATTCAGCAAAAACAGATAAAATCATTTATAATCCGATCTGCGTTTGTGCTGGTAGGGTTAGGCGTTGCCGTATTGCCCAATTATTCGATGCTAAAATCAATCATGGAAATTGCCGGAGAAACCACACGCGGCGAATCAAAACTAACCATCAATGCCAAAGGTGAATCGAATAAAAGTGAAAAAACAAGCGGGTTAGATCGTGACTATATTACCGATTGGAGTTACGGAAAACAAGAATCTTTCAATCTATTAATACCAAATGCCATGGGTGGTGCAAGTCAACGACTCGAGAATCATCCTGAAGTTATTGAAGCAATCGAAAATCAAGGTGTAGCGGCGCAAATTGCGAAATCATCAGCTTACTGGGGTCCACAAGTACAGGGAACCGGTGGCCCAACTTATTTGGGCGCAGTAATTATTACACTTTTTTTATTGAGTTTTATTTTTATTAAAGACATTACCAAATGGGGATTCTTGTGTATAACGGTTCTTGGACTTATGCTAGCCTGGGGAAGAAATTACCCCGGTCTTACTGATTTTTTTATTGACAACATTCCCGGGTACAATAAGTTTAGAGCAGTTACAATCATTTTGGTTATACTTCAAGTAACCGTTCCGTTTTTGGCCATTTGGGGAGTGCAATCACTTGTGAAAAACCGAGAAGAAATATTTAAAAACATTAAACGCTTTTACATTTTGGGAGGTGTATTTTTTGTTGTTGTTTTTGTATTAACTTTTATGCCCGGCACTTCTTTCACTTTTATGTCGGGCGAAGAAAAAACAATGTTTGCAGATGCCGCAATGAAAGCGGGTACAAATATACAAGAAGCGGAATACTATAACGTGATAAAACGCGAACTAATTAACGCGCGTTACACTTTGTATTTTAATGACGCCATTAGAATGTTTGCGTTAGTTCTATTAACGTTAGGTATGATTTATTTGTTTATTCGAAATTTTGTAAATAAATATGTTTTATTTGGCGTACTTGGTGTGCTTATTTTAATCGACATGTGGAGTGTTGATGTTCGGTTTTTAAATAACGATACGATGGATAACGGAGAATACATCAGTTGGGTTCAACCGCAACTGCAAGAGATGCCGAATAGCGCTTCAAAATCAGATTACGGAATATTTAGCGCCGAGTTACGAGATCAACCTCAATTACTAAGCAGCATTCAAAAGCTAGAAGCCGATTATCGAACAATGAAAGAAGAACGTGGCGATGAAAACACTGCTTTAACCGCTGCAGAAAGTGATAATATCCGTTTCAGAGAATTGAATTTCGCAACCGATTATCGGGTATTGAATTTACGCGATCCATTTAATGACGGACGAACTTCATACTTTCATAAATCAATTGGCGGTTATCATGGAGCTAAACAAAAAAGAATTCAAGAAATAATTGAATTCCATTATCAGCGTGAAATGACAACGATTATTGATTCTCTCAATAAAAATAGTTTTTCAGGAATTGCCAATGCTGTAAAAAATTCGCACGTATTGAATATGATGAACGCAAAATACATTGTGTTTAATCCCAATGCTGATGGAATGTTAACTGTTTTACCGGACACCTTTTTAATGCCTACGTCACAACCCGGTGTGATTCGAAACGAAACAACATTTGGAAATGGATGGTTTGTAAGTTCAATTATTGAAGCAAAAAACGACGATGACGAAATTTTATCATTAGGAAAAATTGATTTGCGTAAAACCGCTATCCTTCAAAAAAACATGATTACAAAAATTGGTGGTAAAAAAACGGAAGGTGCCGGAAAAATTAAACTCATTTCATACCGCCCTAATAAATTAGAATATTCGGTACAAAGTAATGGTGATAACATTGCGTTATTTTCTGAAATTTATACTGATTACGGATGGAAGGCAACAATTGACGGTAAAGAAACGCCTATTGCCAGAGCCAATTACTTGATTCGAGCAATTCGTATTCCTAAAGGTGATCATAAAGTGATATTTAGTTTTGATTCGCCAAGTTACAGAAAAGGCGAAAAAGTATCGTTGGCCGGCTCGGCGCTTTTGCTTATACTTTTCGCTTTTGCGTTGTATAAAACGTTTTTTGGCAAATCACCTGATGAAGAAAAAAATGCAAAACCCGAAAATTCAAAAATAATTGATTAATGCGTAAAAGGCTTTATCAAAATATTGAATTACTAACGGGTGTTGAACATACGCAAATTGGGCCTTTAAAAGGAAGCTCTATTGGAAATTTAAAGTCCATTTCTAACGCATGGCTAACAACAATTGACGGAAAAATTTCTGATTTCGGCAAAATGGATTGTTGCCCAAATGACGCAAATGAAATTATCGATTGCACAAACCACACCATACTTCCAACCTATTGTGACAGTCATACACATTTGGTATATGCTGCAACGCGAGAAGATGAATTTGTTGACCGAATAAACGGATTGTCATATCAAGAATTAGCTGCACGAGGCGGAGGAATTTTAAATTCAGCAAAAAAAATTGCTAATGCATCAAAGGCTAACTTAATTGAATCAACATTAGTACGATTGAATGAAATTATACGTTGGGGCACCGGTGCCGTGGAAATAAAAAGTGGATATGGACTTGATGTTTCCAATGAAATAAAAATGCTTGAAGTGATTTTTGAAGTTTCAAAAATTTCACCAATTTCAATTCAACCCACACTTTTAGCCGCACACGCCGTACCCCTTGAATTTAAAAATGATAAAAAATCTTACATTCATACAATCACAAATGAATTAATTCCAGAGGTTGCGAAAAGAAACCTTGCGGTTTATTGTGACGTTTTTTGTGAAGAAAATTATTTTACACCCGATGAAACTGTTTTGATATTGGAATGTGGTAAAAAATACGGTCTTATTCCAAAAGTACATGCAAATCAATTGGCACAAAGCGGCGGAGTTCAAGCCGGAATTAAGGTTGGCGCTCGAAGTGTTGACCATTTAGAATATCTTTTTGATGATGAATTAAACTTATTATCCAATAGTAATTCAATTGCTACAATTCTACCCGGTGCACAGTTTTTTTTGAATTTACCTTTTCCTCCTGCTAAAAAAATTATTGAGCACAACATTTCTTTAGCAATTGCGAGCGATTATAATCCGGGAAGTTCTCCAAGTGGAAATATGAACTTTATGCTTTCATTGGCTTGCGTTAATTATAAACTTACACCCGAAACAGCCATTAATGCCGCAACCATTAACGGCGCATTCGCAATGGATTTAGAAAAAACACACGGCAGTATTGATAAAGGCAAAACGGCAAATTTTATTATTGCAAAAAAAAATACTGGATATAGATTTATTCCTTACTCCTTTGCCAATGATTGCATAGATTCAATTATTATTAACGGAGAAAAATTCAACGGTATAGTTTATCCATGATTGTTGTTTCATATTTATACGCAGGCAACATTAATTTTTATTCAGAAGTAAAAAATGATTTGTATTTATGTTTTGACGGTTATGAAAATTATATAAAACAAACTTATCGAAGTCGATGCACAATTTACGGAGCGAATGGAAAACTGGATTTAATTATTCCAATCGTAAAAGGAAAACAAGGTCATCGCCCTATGCGTGATGTAAAGATTTCGTATGCTGAAAATTGGCAAAAACTTCATTGGAAATCGTTAGAGTCGGCCTACCGTAGTTCACCCTATTTTGAATTTTATGAGCATGAATTTATTGGATTTTATACTAAAAAAGAAGAATATTTAATTGATTTTAATTTTAAAGTTCACTCTTGCATTTGCAAATGTTTAAACATTGAAACCAAGCATCAGGCTACTCATGAATACCAAAAAACAATTGAAAATGCAAATGATTTACGAAAAATAAGCGACTTAATTTATTCCAATAAACTAACGTATAATGAATACACGCAGGTGTTTGCCGATAAACATGGATTTATTCCGAATTTAAGTGTATTGGATTTGTTGTTTAACAACGGGCCGCATAGTGTCGATTTTCTTTAATTCTCTTTTTTACGAATAAGATAAATACCGTCTCTAATGGGTAATAATAGTTGCTCTACCCTTTTATCGTTCGCAACAAAATCATTGAATTCACAAATTCCCAATGTGTCTTTATCTTTTGTTGTATTTAATATTTTACCGCTCCATAAAACATTATCGGCTAACAGGTATCCACCGGGTTTTAATTTGTCAAAAACCAAATGATAATAATTTAAATAATTCACTTTATCGGCATCAACAAAAATTAGATCGAAAAATTCATTTAACTGTGGAATAATGGTCATTGCATTTCCGGTTTTAAATTCAATATTATTTTTATAGGGTGATTGATCAAAATACGATTGCGTAAATTTTTTCAACTCAATGTTATTGTCTATCGTAATAATTTTTCCGTCGGGCAAAAGCCCTTCAGCAAAACAAAGTGCCGAGTAACCGGTATAAGTACCAATTTCCAATACCCTTGATGGTTTAATCATTTTGGAAATCATTGCAAGAAAACGACCTTGCAGATGTCCGCTTAACATTCGTGGCATCATGACCTTAAGATGCGTATTTCGATTTAACGAATGTAAAAGTTCGTTTTCTTGTTCGGTATGCGCTTCACAATATTGTGAAAGTTCGGGTGAAATGAATTCCATATTGCATTAAATTAGTAGCAAATATCGATAAAATGACCTTAGCCGAAGCTCAAAAAACTGTAGATAACTGGATAAATTCGAACGGCGTTAGATATTTTAATGAACTTACCAATATGACTGTACTCACCGAAGAGGTTGGTGAGCTTGCTCGAATTATTGCCAGAAAATATGGTGAACAAAGTTTCAAAAAAAGCGATAAAAAATTTGATATGGCCGATGAAATGGCCGATATATTGTTTGTGTTAATTTGTTTAGCCAACCAAACCGGGGTTGATTTAGAAAACGCGTTTAAAAAAAACATTACTAAAAAAACAAAACGCGATTCAAAGCGCCATTCGTCCAATAAAAAATTAAAAAACAAAAAATGAATTCTTTACCCAATACGGTTTTTTTTGGCGAACTTGAAAAATTGGGCTTAAAGGATTTATTGTTAACCCTTAAAGGCGATAAATTATTTATTATAACTGACAACAATACCGGCAAACATTGCTTACAGTACTTACTTGCTTCAGTTAATGCCTTAAAAACTGCTGCTGTTTTAGAATTTGAAAATGGTGAAGAAAATAAAGGGATTGAAACGTGTATGTACATTTGGCGAACCTTACTGCAGATGGGCGCAACACGTCAGTCGGTGATTATTAATTTAGGAGGTGGTGTTGTAAGTGATTTAGGAGGATTTATTGCCGGAACCTATCAACGTGGAATACGCTATATTAATATTCCAACTACCTTATTGGCACAAGCCGACGCATCGGTGGGAGCAAAAGTTGCAATTGATTTAAATGAATACAAAAACATGGTTGGTTTATTCTATGATCCGGTTGCTGTTTTTATAGATACTCATTTTTTAATTTCACTTAGTAAACGCGAATGGTTAAACGGCTACGCCGAAATGATTAAGCATGCCTTATTGGAAAGCGAAGAAGCATGGAATGAAATTATTAATACTAGTATTACCAATCAAAAAGCATTGGAAAAAATATTAATACGATCAGTTGCCTTTAAACATAAAACTGTGCAATGTGATAAACATGAGGCCGGCCTTAGAAAAATATTAAACCTTGGGCATACAGCAGGACACGCAATTGAATCGTTTTATTTGGAAAACGACAAATTTAAAATTAAACACGGTGAAGCCGTTATAGAAGGTTTAATTATTGAATTGCTGATTGCACAAAAAAAATGCGGATTTCCGGCTGAGCAGTTTGAAATAATTGTTCAATATTTAAGAGAATATTTCAATTCGATTTCTATTGATAAAACAGATTTTTCTCGTTTAATACAAATCATGAAATCCGATAAAAAAAATCGTGGAAATGAAATTAATTTTACTTTGCTAAGCGCAATTGGAAAACCGTTGTATGACATTCCCATTACTGCGCACGAAATTGAACAAGCCCTTATGCGTTATCGTACACTATGAAAAAAATAACGTTATATGAAAATCCTTTCCCACGCGGTAGTATTAATCCGGTGAGTTCAAAAAGCATGAGCAATCGGTTTTTAATCATTAATGCTTTAAGCAACAATCAATGTAAAGCAAAAAATCTTTCACATAGTAATGATACCGAAACATTAGCCGAATTATTAAACGCTTTGCATAGCGCAAAAGATGAAATTAAATTAGATGCCGGAATTGCAGGAACTGTTTTACGCTTTTTAGTAACTTATTGCTGCGTTAGTGGTAAACACGTTATTTTAACCGGAAATGAACGAATGAAAAATCGGCCAATTGGCGATTTAGTTGACGCATTGCGATTAATCGGCGCAAAAATCGATTATTTAGAAAACAATGGGTTTCCTCCAATAAAAATAAACCCATCGGTAATCAAAGGAGGAAAAGTAAAAATAAAATCAGGTACAAGCAGTCAATTTGTTTCATCTTTAATGTTGTGTGCGCCGTATTTTTTAGGCGATACAGAAATTGAATTGGAAGGCCGAACAGTTTCACCTTCTTACATAGAAATGACGAAAGATATAATGCAAGAATTTGGCGCTTCCATAAAATCAATTGGAAATCGTATTCAAATTTCAAAAGGAAATTATATTCCAACTGAAATAGAAATTGAAGGCGATTGGAGTAGTGCATCCTATTTTTATTCACTTGCTTCACTAAGCAAACAAGCTATGATTGAATTGCGTGGTATGGATTTAGGTTCAAAACAAGGCGATAAATTTATTCTTGAAATTTCTAAAGAATTTGGTGTAAAAACGATACGAAGTGATTCGGGAATTATTATTGCAAAAGACAATTCAATAACTCCAAAAAAAATTCATTTTAATTTTAATGCGTGCCCCGATATTGCACAAACTGTTGCAATAATGGCATCAGGAAATGGAGTTGCTGAAGTAAAATTAAGTGGCCTTTCAACTTTAAAAATTAAAGAAACCGATCGAATAAAAGCCTTACAGGATGAATTGGAAAAATACAAAATACAAGTTACAACCACCGGCGATTCTACAATTGTGTATGACGCACGGCTATTTGTAAAAAGTGCTAAACCATTGATTGAAACCTTTCATGATCATAGAATGGCAATGAGTTTTGCCCCTTTGGCTCAAAAAACCGGAGTTATATCAATTCAAAATCCTGAAGTTGTACGCAAATCGTATATAAATTTTTGGAACGACCTTAAAATGCTTGGTTGTTTATACGAAATTCACGATATTTAAAGCTTGAATTATTGCTATGCGTAAAAGTCCGTTTTTATTTTTTTCTATTTGCATTTTTTCTGCATTTTTCATTTTCGGAAAATTCAGAATTAGTTTAGTTAATCCGACAACACCAATGAGTTTAGGAAATCCTGACGATAAAGGCTCATGGTATGCATGGAATTTATCGCGATTAGCAGATCCTGCTACGGGAAAAATTCCGGTTGGAATTCGTGAAGCGGAATTAGAATTTGCTTCGCGTTTACCCATTAATTTATCCCGATCCAATTCTTGGACACAAATTGGCCCTCGTGATTTAGGAGGAAGAACTCGCGCAGCTGCATTTGATGTAAGAAATGATAGCATTGTAATTGCCGGTGGTGTTACAGGAGGATTATGGAAATCAACAAATGCAATGGGAACTTTTTTTCGAACCACAAATTCATTGCAAATTCAAAGTGTAACCAGTATTCGACAAGACATTAGACCGGGACATGAAGACACTTGGTACGCAGGCACCGGAGAATATTATGGTATTGCAAGCATATCGTCTTTCTCAAGTATTTTTAGCGGCAACGGAATTTACAAATCAACCGACAATGGTGAAACCTGGAATTTGTTGCCGTCAACAGTATCTAATACTCCCGAAACAGGTTACCGATCGGGTGATATGGATTATGTTTGGAACGTTGTGGTTGATTACACCGATACCATTAATGATGTTGTTTTAGCAGCAGTTTACAATGGCGTTTATCGAAGTACCGATGGCGGTGCAACATGGACTGCAGTATTAGGAGAAGATACAACCACTACGGCTACGAGTGATTATTGCGATATTATTATGACACCAAGCGGTGTATTTTATGCAGCACTTTCAAGCGATTCTCCAAAAAAAGGAATCTACAGAAGTGATGACGGCGTTAGTTGGACAAAAATAAATATTGTTACAGGTTGGCCCGGTACTTACAATCGTTTTGTGATGGATTATAATCCGTTTAACAATAATGAAGTTACTTTTTTAGGAGAAACACCAAGCTCAGGTACAGCTGGTCATAATTTATGGCGATATACTTATTTAAGCGGCGATGGGAGCGGTACCGGTGGAAGTTGGCAAAATTTAAGTGCAAATATTCCCGATAAAAATTGCACCGGTTTTTTTACGGCTAATTTTTCATTATACTCTTCACAAAGCGGTTTTGATATGTTTATTAAATATCATCCTACTATTGATTCCTTACTTTTCATTGGAGGAACAAATATTTATCGTTCAACTGATGCGTTTCGAACCGATACGAATTGGCGTTGGATTGGCGGATACCGATGCAATACAGCCGATCTTTCCGATTATGTTTATCCTAACCACCATCCCGATCAACATGGTCTCACTTTTTTTAATTCAAATCCTTACAAAGCACTTTCGTTTAATGATGGCGGATTATATGTTGCCGATAGCATAACCGCCGATTCTGTTTTTTGGCAAAGTGCAAATAATAGTTACATTACCTCACAATTTTATACTGTTGCAATGGAAACAGGAAATGTAATGACCAATTTTTTAGTTGGTGGCGCACAAGATAACGGAACATGGTTTACCAATGCAAATCATGTAGATAGTTTATGGAAATGGATTGGTAGAGGTGATGGTTCGTTTGCGGCTATACCTGAAGGCCGAGCGTATTATATTTTATCTACTCAACAGGGAAAAATGTATAAAGTTGCCGTTGACAATTACGGCGATACAACTTTGCTTACAAGAATTGATCCGAATAAATCATCTTTAATAAATTTTATTAATCCGTTTATTATCGATCCAAGTGATAATAGAAGAGTTTATATGATTCAGAATTATAAAATTTTCAGAAATCATCGGGTAGATACAATTCAGCTTACGGGTAACAAGTACGATACAATTGCCCGTAGTTGGAAATCATTACCGCTTTCAACCACTAGTACTTTGCTAGGAAATATTACCACTTTAGAAATGTCGGCTGCTATGCCTCATTCATTAATTTACGGAACATCAAAATCAAAAGTGTATAAAATGATACACTGCGACGAAAATTCCTCAACGCGAATCGGATTAGGTTCATCCGTTTTTCCTGCTAACGCCTACGTAAGTAGCATAAGCGTTAGTCCGTTCGACTCATTGCAAGTTTTGGTAACTTTTTCGAACTATAAAATTCCAAGCATTTTCTTTTCTAGTGATGGCGGTGTAACATTTACCGATATAAGCGGAAATTTAGAACAAAATCCCGACGGAACCGGAAGTGGCCCTGCAGTGTATTGGGGAGAAATTTATCCCTCGTGGCCGGCTACTTTGTTTGTAGGAACAAGCACCGGATTGTATAGTACAACTTTGCCTTCGGGTGCTTCAACTGTTTGGACACAAGAAGGATCAGGAACAATTGGAAATATTAATGTAAACATGATTACTTCACGGCCGTTTGATGGAAAAATTGCCATTTCAACACACGGCGCCGGATTTTATACAGCCTATATGCCGCCAACTTATTTAGGAATGAATCCGCTAAAACCCGAATTGTTTGCCAGCCTATATCCTAACCCCGTTAGTGATCAATTTAGTATTGATTATGTTCCTCAAGTTAGTGAAAACTGCGAACTAAGTTTTTATTCAATTAGCGGACAACTAATTTCAACACAAACAATAAGTAAAAATAATGTTGGTACGGTACAACGTTTTTCTTCAACCGTTAGCCAAAGTGGTTTGTTAAACGCAGGAACATATATTGCGGTTGTTCGAAACGGGACTTTTAGAAAATCATTTAAATTTATTGTTAGAAAATGAAATTGAGTAATTGCATATTTGCCTTTATAACGCTTTGCGCACTCACGTTAAGTTGCGGTAAAAAATTGGAAGTGCCCGGGTGGGAAGTAAATCTTGATGCGGCTGTAATCACAAGCGATATGGGAATTGAAGATATAATTCCCGATAGTTTGTTACAGGTAAATCCCGATAATTCTGTAAACTTGGTTTACTCCAATAATTTTTTCAATTATGGGATTGATTCGCTGCTTACCGTACCCGATAGTACAATTAAAGATTCCTTCATTGCAATTATTTCAACTGTTGTTCCACCAAATTCGACCATATTTACAAATACCGACAATAATGACTATGTGCTTAACGATGTTGAATTGATTCGTTTAATTCTTAAACAAGGATTTATTGATTATACCGTAAAAAGTACAGTAACCGATACCATGGTTTTAATTTATTCCATTACTACAGGAACAATTTCAGGCACTCCAATTACCATTACGGTTACAATTCCGCCGGGTAATACAACAACACCGGCCGTTGTTAACGGTACATTTGATATGGCGAATGCCGATATGGATTTAACTGGAGCTTTACACAATACCGTAAACGCCTATCAAACAAAATTGACAGTAAAAACAGGGCCGGGAACAGTTTCTACTTCATTAACCGCATTAAGTTCTAAAGTTTCATTTTACGCTAAATTTCGCGATATGATTCCTAAATATGTAAAGGGTTATTTCGGAAATTTTATTGAGAATACAGGATTACAAATTTCAAATTTCGATTTCATAAAAAATATTGATGGCGCAACATTAGATTTGGCACAAGTAAACACGAATTTATACATCACTAACGGTCTTGGGGCTGATGCAAGAATTATTATTGATACTTTCATGGCTGTGAATTCAAAATTAGGAACAGAAATTCAGCTCACGCACAGTGATGTTGGTCGTTATATCAATATCAATCGTGCAACCGATATGATTTGGTACGCTCAACCTTGGAATTATTCAAGCGCAATTAACAGCAGTAATTCAAATATTGAATCAATGATTGAATTAATTCCCGATCAAATAAAATATAAAATCGGTGTTGAGCTAAATCCGAACGGTAACATATCAGCAAATAGTGACTTTTTATATGAAAATAGCCGTGTAAGTGCCGGCCTTGATATTAATATTCCATTGCAATTAATGGCATCGGGATTAAATATTGCAGACACAGTAAAATTTGATTTGAACAGTTATGATCAAAACGGTAAAATTATTCAAGGAAAAGTGAAATTTAATGTAATCAATGGAATTCCACTTAATGCTGTACTATCTGCAATAATGCTTGATGAAAATAATATGGTAATTGGAACATTAATTGGTCCGGTAACAATTAATGGCAACACCACTTCGTCACCAACAACACCCGGAACGCAAAATTCTCAAGTTATAATTGCTGATTTAACTGCTGATAATATTGAAACTGCCTATCGCGCTAAAAAACTAATCATTAAATCTTCGTTCGCAACCAGCCCTACCGGTAGTTTTGTGAATTTGTACACCACTCAAAGATTTAAAACTCAAATTTCAATTCAAGTTGATTACCTCACTAAACAATGATTAAAAAAACAATATTATATTTTATTCTTATATTATCATTTTCTTCGAAGGCACAAAATTATTTGCCGAATATGATAACAACCGATACTACTCGCAAAATGATTGTAAGCGCCGATTATCATTTTACAATTCAAAGCCAAAGCATTCCAAACTATTATTTAAATTATTTTTTAAATGGCGGTACAATTGCCAATGAAGATAAAGATAAAGTAACGGGCGGTTTAAAAAACTTAAACAATATTGGCGCCGAGCAGATAATTAGCCTACGATTTACCGACTATTCTTCTCATCCGTTTAAAGACAGCACATGGGGTTATTTTATCAATGTTGAAAATCAAAATATACTCGGAGCAACATTTGGAAAAAGTTTATTCGACCTTGTTTTTTATGGAAATGGCCCGTATGCCGGAACAAAACTTGACCTATCGGGGTTAGAACTAACGCAGTTAAGCTTTCAAAAAATAGGATTTGGTATAAGCGATATTAAAACCGGATCATCATTTGGTGTTTCGTTGGTAAAAGGTCAAAATTTTAACTATGCTCGATTATCAAAAGGTGATTTTTTAACTGACGATTCAACCGGAAACATTACGTTTGACTATTCGGCAGATGTTGCAAGAAGTAATCCCGATAAAACAAAATTTTCGGCTTTTAACGGAGCGGGAGTAGCGGTTGATTTTTGTTGGAATTTAAAAATATTAAAAGATTCAACACTTCCTTTTTTTTCGCGCTGGCAAATTAAAGTAAACAACGCCGGATTTTTAAATTGGAATATTTCATCCAATGTTTACCGCGGCGATAGTACAATTTCCTATAGCGGATTTAGTGTTGGAAATATTTTAAAACCTACTGACGATTTATTAGGTAGCGGAAAAAATGTAGCCGATACTTTAAAATTAAAATACGAGCGTAAAAAATATTTCACCCTTCTTCCGGTTGATATAAATATTGGAAATTTAATCGATTCGAGAATTGGTTATTGGATAAAACCATTAATTGGATTTCGTTATAAATTAATTACCGGATACTCTCCTATGGGATATGCCGGTTGCTTATTGCGTACAGGAAAAAATTCTTCGTTGCAAATCACCGGATCGTATGGTGGTTGGGGAGGATTTAGAACCGGAACAAAATGGCAGGGAAAAATCGGAAAATATTTTAACTTTTTAATTGGTTCTTCAAATGTTGACGGATGGTTATCGAAGAATAGATTTGGCAAAGATTTATTTGGTGGAATTTGGTTTACATTTTAAACCATATCGCTCAAAAATTTTATTTGATAATCGCCCAATTTTTCTTCACCTACAAAAACACATTTCATTCCCGCTTTTTTTCCAAATAACATATCGCTTTCCGAATCGCCGATTATGATTGATTTAGAAAAATTAATTTCAGGAAAATCCTTTTTCGCATCTAATGCCATACCAATTCCGGGTTTACGACGCACATTATTTTCCGCCTTAAGAGAACCGCAATAATACACGGCATCAATTTTTCCACCTGCATTTTCAATGTTTTTTTTCATTCGTAAATGAATTTCATCAAGAGCATGAGAATCATAAATTCCTTTTCCTATGCCTTGTTGATTGGTTACAATGATTATTCGACCAAATAATTTCGAAAGAACATTAATTGCGTTTAAACTGCCTTCAATAAATTCAAATTCGTTCCACGATTTCACGTAATCATTATCGCGTTTAACGTTTATTACGCCGTCGCGGTCAAGGAACAATGTCCATGAACAATCAACCTTCAAATCGTTTAAAATCTTCATTGGCTTTTGCGTAATCATCGGGAATTCCTATATCAATAAAATAAGCATCACTCAAAATGGCATTAAGAATTAAATCGTCAACATGCGCTTCAAAAAAATTTTTCTCGATAGAAAAAGACATTGGCATATCAAATTTTTCAAATATTTTTTTATTCAGCACATATACACCGGCATTAATTAAACCTTCTCCACTATTCGCCTTTTTTTCAATAAATTTTAGGATACGGCCGGCATCATTAATTTTTACAGTTCCATACCGAGATGTATCAAACATTTTTTTTACACAAATACTAATGCCTGCTCCACCTTTTAAATGTTCCTGGATAACAGCATTGAAATCGATTTCAAAAAAAGTATCGCCATTACAAATTAATATTATTTCACTCCTACTGAATTGCATGGCGTGCATAATTGCACCACCGGTACCCAATGGTTGATCTTCTCGTGCGTAAACAATATCGCAACCTTCTTTGTGAAAACGAAAATACTCTTCAATTGTTTCTTGCTTATAGCCAACTGAAAAAATAATTCTTTTAAAATTTTGATGAATTAATCGATTAAACAAATACGAAACAAAAGGTTTATTATTAACCGGCGCCATTGGTTTTGGCACATCCTTTACAACGTCTTTTAGCCGGGTGCCGAATCCGCCGGCAAGAATAATCGCATCAACACTCATCGCTCATTTGATTTTCTACCAATTCACAAATGATGTGTCCAATTAAAATATGCGATTCTTGAATGCGCGGAGTATCTTTACTGGGAACGTTAACTAAATATTTGCAAATGTCTTTCATTTTTCCACCGGTTTCACCAGTCATTCCAACGGTAAACATTCCTAATTCATTTGCCTTTTCAAGTGCATTTAACACATTTGTCGAATTTCCGGATGTGGAAATACCAATAAGAACATCGTTTTTTTTTCCCATTGCTTTTACCAAACGCACATAAACCTCATCATAGCTGTAATCATTTGCAACCGCTGTCATATACGATGAATTTACATGCAATGCTTCGGCATAAAGCGGTTCACGATCTTGATAAAATCGACCCGATAATTCAGCGGCAATGTGTTGCGCATCGGCAGCGCTTCCGCCATTACCGCACAACAATACTTTACCGCCATTTTTTAATGAACTAACTATTTGATAACTTACGTTGTTTATTGTTTCCAATAACAAATTGTTTTTATAAATTGCGTTTTTAACATCTATCGATGCTTTTATGCGCGATTGAATCAAGGCTAAATTGTCCATGTAGTTAATCCTTCTTTTGTAAATGTATATCGGCGATGACGACCACCAAATTGTTTTAATGCGTTCATTACTTCAAATTTTGTGTTATTCGGGCAATAAAATACCATAAATCCACCACCGCCTGCTCCCGAAATTTTTCCGCCGGTTGCCCCAGAATCAATTGCCGACTGATACAAGTTGTCGATTAGTTGATTTGAGATATTAGAGGTCATTTGTTTTTTATGCATCCAACCAAAATTTAAAATTTCTCCTATTTTATCCAACTGTCCTTTTAATAAAGCTTCTTTCATCATAACAGCTTGCTCTTTTAAATGATGCATTGCTTCAATAGAATTTTTAATTTTATCATTCACATTTTTTGCTTGTGCTTCAATTATTGCAGATGAATTTCTGCTCGTTTCGGTATAATACAGCAATAAATTATTTGACAATTCATTTAAATATTCATCTCTTACGCGTAACGGATTTACAATTACGGTTCCATCTTTTTGGAACTCCATAAAATTAACACCGCCAAATGTTGCCGAATATTGATCTTGTTTTCCTCCAGCCATTTTAAGTTCTACTCGTTCAATATCGTATGCCAATTGCGCGATATCATATTCGCCTAAAGGCAGTTTAAACCATTCTGTAAATGCTCCAATCATTGCAACCATTAAAGTAGAAGAAGTGCCTAATCCGGAACCCGGAGGAGCATCAACAAAAGTAGTAAGTCGAAATGATAATTTTTTTTTTGTAAAATTCTTGACAATGTGATTATACAATCCTTTATGTAGCGGTAAATCATCATTTATTAGCAATGATTCAGTTGAATCATAGCTGAATTTTTCATTTCGATCAATAGCATGAAATTCAATTTTACCATTATCCATTGGCTCTATCGAAGCGTGCGCGTATAAACTAACCGTTGCATTTAAAATACAACCACCAAATAAATCGGAATAGGGACTTACATCTGTTCCTCCGCCGGCTAATCCGATTCGTAAAGGTGCTTTGCTTCTAATAATCATGTTTATTGATAATGATTACGAATTTATGAATTTTTTGCTTGGGTTAAACGCGTGTATAAGTCAACAATTTTATCAACCATTATATCCCAACCATATTTTGCCTTTTCTATACACACATTTTTGGAAAACTCTTCTTCTTTTTTATTTTCATAAAAAGTATAAATGGCATCGGCTATTGCTTTTGGATGAGGATTAGTTACATATCCTACGTAATTATGCGGAATCATTTCCGGTAATCCGCCTACGTTTGTAACAATCATTGGCTTATTGAAATGATAAGCTATTTGTGTAACTCCGCTTTGCGTAGCATGTTTATAAGGTTGTACAATAATATCCGAAGCGCAAAAATAATTTCCAACTTCGCTATCTGTAATGAAAAATGGATACTCAATAATTCTATCTCCTACATTTAATTTCTTAATTAATTCATCATAAGGTTTACGATCGGTATAATACTCCCCCGCTACCATTAATTTCAAATTGAATTTCTTTAAACGTTCGTCGGCAAAAGCTTCAATCATCCAATCCAATCCTTTGTAATCTCTAATCAAACCAAAAAATAAAACATAATTAAAATTTTGTTGCAATTTTAAATTACTCAGTGCTTCTTTTTTACTTAATATTTTTCCGAAATTATCAAATAATGGATGGGGCGAAAATTCTTTTGGTTTAATCTTGTCGAAATGTTTTTCAATATCTTCCAATACCGATTTGCTCATAGCAATGAAACCATCAACACGTTTTATAAAATAACGTGTAAATAATTTATCGCCTTTTCGCTTTTCGTGTGGAACTATATTGTCAACTATTGCTATTACTTTTGTATGTCGGTTTTTCTTAAAAATTCTTGCTATTGTTCCAAAACATGGGCCCATAAACGGCAACCAAAATTTATAAATTACTAAATCGGGTTTTCTTTTTTTTATTTTTCGACCTATTTTTATCCAATTAAACGGATTAATTGAATTAATACAGGTATTAATTTTTATTCCTTTTGGCGATGGCTCATTACTGTATTGTGATTTTCCCGGAAATAATATTTTCGGATACTGTAAACTGAAAGAAAAAATTTCAACATCGTATCCTTTATCAACAAATTCTTTAGCTAAACGCTCATTGTAAATGGCAAGTCCTCCTCGTAAAGGATGTGCCGAACCTATGATGATTATTGTTTTGATAGTACAAAATTACCAAGTCATAACAAACCAAATACCATTACATGTTAAATTTGCTTAAGTTAAATTGTTGAAATAATTCCTTGGTGATATTTCAAGCATTATTAATTAACGTTTATGGTGTTGACTAACAAAGAATAATTTTCTTAATTACGGTTGATTCTGATTTTACGTCAGTATAAAAAAAAATCCCCGCAATTTGTATTGCGGGGACATTGATAAATTGTATTTAGAAGAGATTATAAATAACTGATAATACTACCTCAACAACGTAACATGACCAATATATTCTACCTTATCTGAATTCATTTTCTTTTTCACTTTAATCTTCCACACGTAAACATCTTCTTTACTTTTTACATCCTTGTGGGTTCCATCCCACCCAATAAGTTTATTGTTTGATTGAAAAATTAATTCACCCCAACGATCAAATATGTACAACTCATAAGTATTGGGTTCTTCTCCTTGTAAAATCGGTAAAAATATATCGTTCACTCCATCGGCATCAGGTGTAAAACAATTTGGTACATAAATGAGAAATAAATCATCAATAATAACTGTATGGCAAATTGTGTCTTGACAACCCTGTGAGTTTTGTGTAGCTAAACACACTAAATAATTTCCGCCGGCATTAGATGGAAAAGTGAATGCAGGATTTGCATTTGTACTATTTCCTAAACCTGCAAAATCCCAACTGTATGAGGCACCACCTAAAGTTAAATTTGTAAAGGCAATATCAGTACTAAATATATCTGTTGGCTGCGGAGAAAAAGTAAAATCGGCAACTGGATCGGGGAATACACAAATTTGATTGTTAATTAAAGTATCAACATTACAACCGTTATTGGTTACAACTGATAATTGAATGTTATAACAACCCGGTGCGCTAAAAATATGCACATCGTTACAATTTGTACTTGTTGTACCATCACCAAAATCCCACAGGCAACTCGCAACATCTGCCGGATTCATTGTATTGTTAAAAGTTACCACTACAGGAGGGCATCCTTGATTTGTATCAATTGAATAAGTTACCGCAGGTAACGGGAAAACGGTTATTGTTACGTTATCTGTCGCTAATGGTGTACCACAATTGTCCGTTAGTGTTACTGTATAAACTGTGGTTACAGAAGGAGTCACAGTTTGATTTTGTCCAACTAAAACTGTTGCATTAATATTGTTTGTCCATGTATAAGTATATACACCATTTCCTCCCGATGCATTTGCTGTAATGTTTGCTGAAGACCCCGGACAAATAGACTGATTGCTTAAAGCAACCACATTTAGGGTGGGATTTACTGTAACAACCACATTCGCAAAAACAGGTCCGCAGCCATTTGCATCAGTTACTACTACGTTATACGTAGTTGTTGTAACGGGGCTAACACTTACGCTGCTGGTAGTTGCCGATGTTGGATCATCCCAAGCATAAGTATAACCCGGTGTACCGCCACCGGCTGCTACCGAAATTATTGATGACGATCCAATACATATTGTAACATCAGGACTTGAATTCGCAGTTACAGCAGGGGGCGCTGTTAAAACAGCAGTAGTGGTTGCCTGACATCCATTAGCGTCTTCTACTAAAATATTATAAGTTCCTGCTAATAGTCCGGTAAATGTTCCGGTTGCTTGAAAAGTAGTTCCACCATCAATACTATAATTAATAACACCTGCACTTGCTACAATAGTAAGCGAACCGTTAGTTCCGCCATTACATGTTGGATTAACAGGTGTAACTGAAGTTATGGTAACTGCAATTGGACCTGCTACATTTTGTGATCCTGTTGCTGTACATCCATTAGCATCGGTTAACAAAATGTTATACGTACCGGTACACAAACTATTTAAAACCGGAGTTGAGCCGGATACCGGACCTGACCAAGAATAAGTATATCCCGGAGTTCCGCCACCTCCTGCTGCCACAACTATACCGTCGCACGATCCGGCACACGTTTCGTTTTGCACCAAACCGGGTGTAACCGTTAATAACGGAGGCTCTGTAATAATTGCTGTTCCATTTGCCGTACAACCACCCGGCGATTGAACAACTATATTATAGGTTCCGGCGGCAACAGTAAAAACATTACTTGCCGAAAAAGTTACGCCATTGTCAATACTAAATAATGTTGCAGCCGGGCAATTAATCGTAATTGTACCGTCAGCCAATCCGAAACAAGACACTCCTATAGTATCAATACTGGTAATTGCAATATTTCCAACGGTAACATTTATTGTTGAAGTAGTAGCGCAACCCGGTGGAGTGTAATTAACCGTCCATGTTCCTAAACCTGCTGTGGTAGGATTAAAACTACCTGTCGAAGCGTTAATACATGCACCACAAGAAGCCGACCATGTTCCTCCCGGAATTGTTGTTGAAATTACAGTTGCCGGATCAGTTAAACAAAATGGACCGGCCGGTCCAATTGTAGCTGTTGAAGGGCCAACAAACGGACCACCTGTAAATGTGAATGGGCAGCCGTTTACATCAGTAATTTGAAATGAATACATGTCGCCATTATTCAATCCCGAAATTGTAACTGTTCCATTATTTGCTACTGTTGTTGTGGAAAGAGAAGCTGTTGCCGGAGTTAAACCTGAAATCGTAAAATTAGTTCCGAACAATGCAGGATGTCCACCTGAAATCGTAACTACTACTGAACTTGTTGCACAATTTGGAACTCCTGTTGCTGTTATTGGAGGTAAATACGTTACCGCTACCGGTGTACCCAAATCAAAACACAAGTTAGGTGGCGGATATAAACTATAAGTTCCGGTAGTAACATCGTACATAGTAATTGGGACAAAATAAATGGTATTATTCGTAAAAGTTCCTGCAGGAAAAGAATTGATTAATAACATATCATTTATGTCAGTCATATTACCATTATCATCGGTAAAAGGACTAACGCCTAAAAAACACGGATCTGCTAAAATATCCATACCCGGAGTTGGCGGACAAGAATAAATTAAAATCCATAATCCCGGATTGTATGCAGTAACCGGATCACCTAAATCCATTGGATAGGTCATGTCTCCATTGGAATTAATATCAATTTGATCGTTCTCACATAAAATATAGTTCGTAGTGCCCGACCCCGTTAGTGTTGAGGTATAAGTACCCGCATCGGCCGGACAAGCACAACTTGACGGCGCAGTATAACTCAAGGAATTTGTACAACCCGCCGAAGCAGAAAACCCGGCTGTAACTGTACACGAACCTCCTGTTGACGGAAGTCCCGGGAACGTTAGATCAACCGGCGATGAAAATGGTGCGCTTATTGTTTGAGTTACTCCACAAACTGTTACCGTTAAATTACCGGTTGCCGGTGGTGAAGTAAACACTAAGTGAACATCAACATCATAAGAATCTGTTGGCCCATTGCAAGGTCCAATATTTACAACCAAACTATCCATATTGCAAATACACGAAGGTGCTACGTATGCAATTGTTTGTGTACAAGCAGGTGCAGCGCTAAATGTTGCTGTAACATTGCATGCTCCACCTGTTGCAGGAATACCAAGAATATTATAGTTAATGGGCGAAGCAAACGGTGCCGAAAAAATTTGCGTAACACCGCACGCATTTACTGTAAGTGTTCCTGTTGCCGGAGCACTCGTAAAATTAATTGTTCCTGTAACTGCGTAAGTGCCCGGGCCGGGAGCGCATCCTGTAGGAGCACCAATATTCGCATTCATAAAAGTGATTAAACAAGTAGATGTACAAGCCGCCGGCGCAGTATAATTTACAGAAGTATTACAAGTAGGATCGGCGCTCCATACCGCATTAACGGTACAAGCTGCTCCGTTAGAAGTTAATCCGGTAAGATTGTAATTTATTGGTGAAGTAAACGGTGCTGAAAAAACTTGCGAACCCCCACAAGTACTGCTAATGGTTAATGTTCCACTCGCAGGTGGGCTGGTAATTGTAGGTGTTCCTGAAACTGAATATTGATTTGTTGCCGGATTACAAGCCGAAGGTGTTGCGGTAAATCCGGTTACACCACAAAGGAGAGCACAGTCTGCCGAAGCTGTACCACCGGTTTGAGTAAAGCTTATTGTACCCGGTAAATCAGAAAAATTAGTTAGTAATAGAACGTAAATTTCTCCTACTACACCGCCGGTAATATCGGCATATTCAGTTGCAGCTGTCAAGTAACTGCAATCTTCAACCGGGCCACCGGGTATGCTTGTACAGGCTGCCGTTAAAGAGGAATACGGGCCAAAAAGAACAAAATCTACATCTAATCCTGAACCCGAACCATCGGTTTGATCAATTTGAATGGTCATGTTTCCAGGTTGATCCAATTCCATAAAATACCAGGCAGGATTTGGAGATGTTGATAAGCAATTAATAGTGCCCAAATCTGCAGTACTGGTTGAGTTAGGGAACGTATAAGTAGTTCCTGTACAAAAGGGATCTGAACTTGGGCAATTAGTTCCTTGTGCTATTGATGAGAAATTAATTCCAAGAAACAAAATAAATGCGAGAAATATTTTTACTGTTTTCATAAATATTTTTTTTTCAATTAGAAATTCTTTAACATGTTTTCTAACTTAATCAATTCACCGTTTACGGTATTATACCAACCGGTTTTTTGAGCGTAAGCATCATTTACTTCGTCAGCTTTCATTTTTTCAATTCTGCTTTTGTAATCTGCGATTTTATTTTGACATTCAATTTTAGTTAACGATTCAGTTGCTCCTTTTTCGTTTGTATAAGAAATTCGCTTTTGATTTACTGAACTTGATGTTGTATTTGATCCCTCTTCACCAATTGTGATGGTTTGCGGATAAGTATTTTTATTGGCTACCGCTACCACCTTAGTGCCTTTTACGGTTTGTGATTTTTGATTTGCAGTTCTAATTTTTTTCAATTCCGCTTTTTTAATCACTTTTTTAGAATTGACTTGGGTTTGCCGTTGCACTTGAGTTTGCTGTGCTATTACTTCGGCAGATAAGACTGCTAAACACAACAATAATGTTAGTTTTTTCATAATGAGAAATTTAACTGATAAATATAAGACTTATGAAGGCGAAAAGGTTGCCTTTCATCATATAGCAATAAATTAATTGATAATCATTTACTTAAAAGGTGCTTTAATGAAAATTTATTTGAAATGAATTTAAATAAAGACCTTTTAAGTTACCGTGCTTTATAATTTTCATAATCTAAATCAATAATCATATTCCTAAACCATACTCTTTTTTATAGATAAATCGACGGAATATTATTGCCTTAAAAATATTTTTTACTTCGGTTTTAATTTTTTTTTTTATTATTATTATTATTAATTGGTGCTCTATGTTTTTGTTGATAACGAGTAGTTTTCTTACCAAGAATTAAAATTGCATTTTAACAACTTCAAGAATAATTTGTAATAATCGGGCAATTGAAATGGCAATGACGAATTCCAATTTTTGGCTTATTTGAAAAACTGCTTGTATAAAAATTTATTTTGCTGCGATTCGAAGGGTCTGTAATTAAAATAAATAGCGTCATCATTTACCTTAATTTTTTCAGGATATTTATATTCTAACTGCGTAGTTTCGATAATTTGACCGTTGTGATTTAATTCAGCCAAATAATAATTACCGTTGCGTTCATACAAACTATAAATTTTTCCCGTTACCTCATCCCTCATTAATTTTTTTTTCCAATTTTCGCCTATATCACCTAAATGATATTGAATAGAAACAGAATCGAGGAATTCATTTTCACGGTTATAGCGGTACAAATGATTCTTATAATGGTCAAATATCATTACTGTATCTTTTGAAGCGAATAATGGCGCATAAACCGGCTTATAATAAAGTGAATTCGGAAAACCATTCCAAACGGCGGCCCAAATTTCTTTATCAATTCCCGTTTGCAGTTGCATACGAGCTGCTTCAAGTTTTGTACGAGTATCAACGTACTTGTATTCGGCTCGATAAAGTTCAAGTAAAAACTTATCCTCAACATAATGCAGCGCTTTATAACTGCTGTCGGCCGCATTAAAACTATAATGCGAAAAAGCAGGATAATGCCAAACATAGTTTGAAAAATAGTATTGGTTATTTTGTTTTACTGAAATAGGCTTTATAAAATTTTCATATTCCTCTTTTTTTTCAATGTACAATAATAATTTATCATTCTCAACCAATATAAAACGAACTGAATTTTCACCAATTAAATGAATGTTGCCATTAAAATCACGTTCTAATTTATTGTTTTCTCCTTCAATTGTTTTTGCCGAAAGCACCTTTCCAAAATTATCAGTTAACAAAACACGCACATTATTACCCGGCCGTTTTTCATAAGTAATCAATACCATTTTATCACCCAAAAATTCAAAATCGCTTACGTTTAATTTATCACTTTTATAAATAATTTGCGGGCCCGAAAAAACATCTACACTTTGCATTTCAACAGCTTCAAGAATAATTTGTAACTCTACCGTTTGACCCGATAAAATATCTGAATGAATTAAAAAATCATGCTCATAATCGGCATAGCCTGTATGCTGAATTTTAAGATGAATTGTACTCCCTTCATTAACCTTTTGTGTAAAAACAAATTTTCCTTTTTTATCAGTTTGAGTAAGCATTGAAAAAAAATTTTCACTTATTCGACAATTGGAAATTCCTTCCAAATCGTTATTTAAAACATTTCCGGTAATTAATACTAATTGAGCTTTTGCATTACAGGGAAAAAAAAGGAACAGAAAAAAGTGAAACACAAAAGATGTGTTTAATTTTTTTTGCAAAAAAAACTGTGATAAAATTGTGATATTAATTTTTAGATTACGGCTCATTTTATTCGTTTTACTGATAAGATGCGCCGTAGGTTGCTAAATTCACAACCGTTGCCTAATCAACTTTAACCCTCCACCCAAATTTGTCTTCAATAAGTCCACGTCGGTATTTATCTAAATAATCAATTAATTTATTGGTAAAAGTTCGTGTTTCAAAATCGGGCAATTCGTATTTTTTATCGTTGTAACCAATTACTTTAATTTGAGCAACGGTGGCAGCGGTTCCAACTCCAAATGCATCCTTCAACGTACCCTTTTCAATTCCATCAATAATTTCAGCAACACTTACTTTTTTTTCTTCGACCAACATTCCCCAATCACGAGCCAAAACAAGTACTGAATTACGGGTTACGCCGTCAAGAATTGTATTCGTTAGTTGCGGAGTTATAATTTTGTCGTTAATGATAAACATTACATTCATTGTACCTGATTCCTCAATGTATTTATGTTCGCGAGCATCGGTCCATACCAATTGGTGAAAACCTGCATCTTGACATTGCTTAGCCGGATAAAGAGCGCCGCCGTAATTTCCTGCAGCTTTAGCGGTACCGGTTCCACCTTCCATTGCGCGCGAATAATGTGTTTCGATACGCACACGTACAGGTTCACTATAATATCGACCAACAGGGCAAGTAAAAATACAAAAACGATAAGTTTCGCTTGGTTTAATTCCAACAAATTCATCGGTTGCAAACATATAAGGACGAATGTATAACGAAGAGCCTTCCTCCTTTGGAATCCAATTGCGGTCAATATCAACCAACTTGGTTAAGGCTTCCATAAAAATATTTTTTGGTACTGCCGGCATACACATGCGTTGCGCCGAGTGATTAAGTCGATTAAAATTCATATCGGGACGAAATAAAAATACTTCGTTGCTAACATTGCGATATGCCTTCATGCCTTCAAAAATTGCTTGACCATAGTGCAAAGCTGAAATTGAAGGGCTGAATGAAAAATTTTCGAAGGGTCGAATTTGCATGTTTTGCCATGTGCCATTTTTATAATCCATCACAAACATGTGATTAGAAAAAATTCTACCAAACGGTAAATTTGAAAAATCGATTTCGTTAATGCGTGAGTGCTTAACCGGAATGATTTCAATGGTTGATTCTTTTTGTGAACTAATCATATTCCTTATCTGCTATACCCCCTAAATATACGTATTTTTGTGAATTCACAGAGTAATTGGCTGCTGTTTAAATATTTTTGTGAAGTGCAAAAAATTAATGAAATATTATTCAATTATTGGGGTCATAAATCCTTTAGACCCTTACAGGAAGAAATTATTACCTCGGTAATCAATGGGAATGACACACTTGCCTTATTGCCTACGGGAGGTGGAAAATCGGTTTGTTATCAAATACCGGCCTTGGCAAACGAAGGTTTATGTATAGTAGTATCTCCAATTATTTCTTTAATTAAAGATCAAGTTGAAAATTTGCGAACCAGAGGAATTTTAGCCGTTGCGGTGCATAGTGGCATGCATAGGCGCGAAATTGATATTGCATTAGATTATTGTGTATTTGGAAAACCAAAATTTTTGTTCGTCTCACCCGAGCGATTAGAAACCGATTTATTCAAAGCAAGAGTTCAAAAAATGAAAGTGAATTTAATTGCTGTTGATGAAGCACATTGCATATCACAGTGGGGATATGATTTTAGGCCCTCGTATTTAAGAATTGCAGAGGTGCGCAAACTGTTACCCGGTATAAATATTCTTGCGCTAACAGCTACGGCAACATCTCAAGTTGTTAATGACATCACACAAAAACTCGAGTTTAAAAATGGAAAAACTTATTTTCAATCCTTTGAAAGAAATAATCTCACCTACGTTTGCCGTAAAACATCAAATAAAATTAATGAAGTTATTCATATTTGCAAAAAACTGGAAGGAACGGGAATTGTATATGTGCGTAATCGACGACGAACTGCAGAGATTGCGAATGAATTACTGAAACAAAAAATAAGTGCAGGAATTTATCATGCCGGGCTAACTTCAAGCGACCGCGAAAAAAATCAATTAGCATGGAAAAACAATTCAGTTCGAATAATAGTTGCAACAAATGCTTTTGGCATGGGTATAGATAAACCCGACGTTCGTTTTGTAATACATTACGATTTACCCAACTCCCCTGAATCTTATTTTCAAGAAGCAGGACGTGGTGGCAGGGACGAAAAAAATGCTTACGCAATAATTTTGTATTCAGACTATGATATTGAAGAGCTTGATTTTTATTTAGAATCTTCATTTCCTCCAAAAGAGCAGATTCGAAAAATATATTTAGCACTTGGTAATTATTACAAATTGGCTACGGGATCGGGTGAAGGTGAAAGCTTTGTTTTCGATATAAATAAATTTTGTGAAACTTATCCGTTTAAAAATACCGAAGTATTAAACACGTTCAAAATTTTAGAATTAGACGGATATATTTCATTAAGTGATTCGGTGTACTCACCATCGCGCGTGAAAATAGAAATTGACGGAAACGCTCTTTATAGTTTTCAGGTAAAAAACAAGAGCCATGAACCAATTACTAAATTATTGCTGCGTAAATATCCGGGAATATTTGAAGAATTTGTAAAAGTGAATGAAGGGGAATTGGCAACTGCATTAAGCACTTCAATTAGTAAAGTAAAAGCATTATTAACTGAAATGACGAAGATGAATATTATGCGATTTATTGATCAAACCGACTTACCCTTTTTAACTTTTGCGCGAGCAAGAGTCCCTGAACGCGATTTTAGAATTAGCGGAACCGTATATGACACCCGAAAGAAAAACGCAAAAAAAAGAAATGACGCAATTGTAAATTATATACTAAATAAAGAAAACTGCAGAAGTACCGTATTGTTGAATTATTTTGATGAACAACTGAAACATCGCTGTGGAAAATGCGATAATTGCATTAAAATAAATAAACTTGAATTAAATAATTTTGAATTCGATAAAATTTCGAACCAAATAATAAAATCACTTACAAATGGAGCCATTTTGATACAGGAATTGTATAGATTATGTGATGGTATTGATAAAAATAAATTATCGCGGGTAATTGATTGGTTAATCGAAAACAAAAAAATCACACTAACCGGAAACATTCTTCAACTATCGACTAAATAATTGCATTTTCCTTTGCTATTTTTTTTTTTACCGGTCAAAAACAATAAACTAAAAGTAATCATTCCATTAACTAAAATAAGTTCGTATCCGAATTGATAAGCGTTGGGATTTATCGATGACCAATAACTAAGCAAATAAGAAATTACAGCTGAAATTATACAAATAAAAGGAACTAAACTTTCATTAGTATTTCTTTTAGTAAACACACCATATAAAAATAATCCGATGAGTGGTCCATAAGTTAAGCTTGCTAAAAATAAAATACTGTCAATTGCACTTCTTGAAGTAGTAATATAAAGTGTATAAACAGTTGCGTAAATAACAAATGCCATAGTTATATGTGTCCATTTTCGAAAATATTCCTGTTTTTGAACTTCATATTTTTTAATGTCGATAAAATCAACACAAACCGAAGTTGTTAAAGAAGTTAATGCGCTATCGGCACTGGCATAAGAAGAAGCAATTAATCCTAAAACAAAAAACAAGGCAGCTGCGCCGGCCAAATATCCATCGAATGCTAAAGTGGGATAAACCTGATCGGTAATTATTTTTTCAGTTTCGGGATTTATCGGCAAATGAATTCCTTTTAACTCGGCAAAAGTGAATAATACGGCACCAAGCATTAAAAATAAAATATTGATAAAAACAAGAATGATACTAAAACTAATCATATTCTTTTTCGCTTCATGTATATTTTTGCAAGTTAAATTTTTTTGCATGAGATCCTGATCAAGCCCTGTCATACCAATAGTAATAAACATTCCGCCTAAAAACATTTTTATAAAATGATTTTTGGCATAAAAATCGTTGAAGAAAAAAATCTGCGTATAATTTTTGTCATTATTTACACCATTTAATGAAATTCCTTCGGGGAGTTGTTGCATAATGGCAATCACCGAAAAAATGAGGGCTCCAACCAGAAAAAAAGTTTGAAATGTATCGGTAATCACAATTGTTTTCATTCCTCCCTTATACGTACAGATGTAAATCATAAATATGGAAATGAATAACGATATTTCAAATGGCAAGCCGTATTTTACAAAAACGAAATTTTGCAATACCATTGCGACCAATAAAATTCTGGCGCTTGATCCGATTAATCGAGATGCCATAAAAATAGTTGCGCCGGTTTTGTGTGAAATTTTTCCGAAGCGTTGCAATAAATACGTATAAATAGAAGTCAAATTCAACCGATAATAAATGGGCATGAGAACCAAAGCGACGAAAAGATAGCCGGCTAAATAACCAAACACCAATTGCAGGTACGAGAATTGAGAATACACCACTTGACCGGGAACAGAAATAAAGGTGACGCCAGAAATGGAGGCACCAATCATTCCAAATGAAACCAGATACCATTTTGAAGATTTATTGCCCAAAAAAAATGCATTATTATCGGCATTACGTGCGGTATAAAATGATAAACCGATTAACACAGCGAAATAAGTGAGAATTATAGTAAGGACGAGTGAATCTGACATTGCTTAAAAATAGTACAGATTCTTCTTACATTTTGCTTAATTGCTAATATATTTCACAGTGAAGATGTGAATTATTTATTGGCGACATGTCATTTCACTATAAACACTTGTTGTATTATTGAAAATGGCTCGCGAAGTAAAATGTTTGAATTGCAACGCATGGAATGTCTTGCCGAGTGAAAAATGCAAACAATGCGGTTCGTTATTGGATGAAATAAAAAAACGAGAGATTGAAACCGAAGAAAAAAAGAATTGAAATTACTTTAATTCTCATTTTCCGGAAACAAATCGAATTGCACGTGACGGATCAAGAATCAGTATATCGTTAGATTTAAAGTCTTTTTTGTTTCTAGTAACTATAGCTTGAATTTTGTCCTCTGTTAATGCAGAATAATACTGAATTCCGTCCTCAAAATCCTTAAATTTCGACTTGATAGAATTTCTAATAATCGGTATTCCTACCTCTATTGTTGTAACTAATGTATCAAGTATAGCTATTAAATCAAGAGCTTTTTTATGACCTATATCTTTTCGCAAAAGATAATAAAGGTTGTTATAAGAAATAGCAGAAACATACAATTTGATTTTTCCCTTATCAGAAGCTGAAAACAAAAACGCGGCCTCCCTAGAATGCGGCTTTCTATCAGCTAAAAAATCATAAATAACATTCGTATCGATAAAAAAATGAACCATATCAACGATATTTTTGGGTAATAGCTTTACTCAATGAACTTTTGTAATCACGCCCGGTAAATTTAACGGAACCTAATAACTTTTTAACCTTAGGAGTTAATTCGCTATCTTTTAATTCAATTTTGGTAGTTAAAAAAGTAAGATATTCCTGAATAATTTCAGAAAGACTTAAGCCATTTTTTTCTGCATAAGTTTTCGCAAGAGCTATAATGTTTTCTTCCACAGTAATGGTGAGTTTTTTAGTCATATACGTATATTTAATAACATAAAGATACGTATATAATGAGTAACTGGTTTGTACATTATAAAATAATTAACAAATAATATACGTATGTTTTATATATAATAGACACGTATAAATAATCAGAAACTACGAAATAAATTGATTAAGAGGGGATTAAGCAATCGAAGAAAGTGGCATTACTTCCTTCAATCGAACTCCCTTTTCGGTCATTTGTAAATTACAACATTCGTTCACTCCATCATGCTCGAAAAACAAATAAAAATTATCGTTTACTGCATTGTTCAAAAACTTTCCTTTTTCTTCCATTGTAATTAATGGCCTAGTATCATATCCCATTACATAAGGTAATGGAATGTGACCAACCGACGGCAATAAATCGGCCATATACGCGAGCGTTTTTCCACCTGTATGAATATGCGGTAGCATCATGCTGTCGGTATGTCCGTCAACAAATAAAAGATCAATATTTTCAAAAACATTTTTCGAATAATTTCCAATTCTTTCAACAAATTTTAATTGTCCACTCTCCTTTATTGGCAAAATGTTTTCTTTTAAAAACGATGCTTTTTCTCGTGAGTTGGGTTTTGTTGCCCATTCCCAATGTCGTTCACTACTCCAATAAACGGCGTTTTTAAAAGTTGTATCAAATTTATCACCCTTACGAATTACGGCTCCTCCGCAGTGATCAAAATGCAAGTGCGTAAGTATTACATCCGTTATATCACTAGTTGTAAATCCAATTTCGTTTAGTAGTATTTCAATGGGCTTTATTTGGTTTAAATAATAATGTCCGAAAAATTTTTCGTCTTGTTTATCGCCTATGCCGCAATCCACCAAAATCAATTGTTTTCCATTTTCAATTAACAACAATCGCATGCTCCAGTTGCACATGTTGTTGGCGTCGGCAGGATTGGTTCTTGACCATATACTTTTAGGAACAACTCCGAACATAGCGCCACCGTCAAGTTTAAAATATCCCGAATGAAGAACGTGCAGTTTCATAATAAATACATATTTTTACAGTCTAAGATAAGTTAAAAATGAACACTAACACCGAATTTACTTTGCCTGAACATTCACGTATATGGGTTTATCAATCGTCACGGTTTTTATCTTCTTCAGAGGTTGAACAGATATCTGATTTATCGAGTGAATTTTTGTTACAGTGGCACTCGCACGGTAACGCATTATCGGCCGAAATAAAATTATTAAACAATTTGTTTTTGATTATTGCGGTTGACGAAAAAACAGCGCCGGCCAGTGGATGTTCAATTGATAAATCGGTTCGTTTTATAAAGGATATTGAAAAATTAATCAATATATCGCTTACCGGCAGAAGTACAGTAGCTTATTTTGAAAAAGAAAATAAAATTGTTCTTATTCCTTATTTGGAATTAATTCAAAAAATTAAATCAGGTGAAGTGAACGAGAATCAACTTTTGTTTAACAATCTTTTAAGCACCATTAGTGATTTTAAAAAAAATCGTTTTCAAAAAATTGGTGAATCTTGGTTAAAACAAATTTCGGTATAATTAAATATAAAAATTTTGAAAAATTCATTCGATATAGCAATAGTAGGCGGCGGAATTGTTGGCGCAGCCACTTTTTATAAATTACAAAAAAGATTTCCTTCGTTTAAAATGATATTAATTGAAAAGGAAGAAAAATTGGCCGACCATCAAACCGGACATAATTCGGGTGTAATACATAGTGGTTTATATTATAAACCGGGTTCATTAAAAGCGAAAAATTGCGTTAGTGGTCGTCATGAAATTGTGGCTTTTGCAAAAGAACATAATATTAAACATGATGTTTGCGGTAAAGTGATTGTTGCCACTCATGAATCGGAGTTGCAAAACATGGAAAAAATTTATCGCAACGGTGTTGAAAATGGTATTGAAGGAATTGAAAAAATTAATCCGCAACAAATAAAAGAGCACGAACCGTTTGTTGAAGGAATTGCCGGTATTTGGGTTCCTTGCACGGGCATTATTGATTTTCGAAGCGCAACTGCTAAAATGTGTGAAGTTGCATTAGGCATTCAACCTGAAAGTGAAATGGTATTGGGCGAAGAGGTTACCGATATTTGTCATTTCGAGCAAGGCTCGGCTTTATATACTTCAAAACATCGTAGGTACGAAGCCCGTTATATAATTTATTGCACCGGCCTTCAAGCCGACCGATTAGCACGACTCGACGGTGTAAAACTTAAAGAAAAAGTTGTAGGTTTTCGCGGTGATTATTATGAACTGGCAAACCACGCTAAGCATAAAGTAAAAAATTTAATTTATCCCGTTCCTAATCCTGAGTTCCCTTTTTTAGGTGTACATTTTACCAGAATGACCGACGGTGAAATTGAATGCGGACCAAATGCCGTTTTTACTTTTAAACGTGAAGGATACAATAAAACATCCTTTAGTTTGCGCGATAGTTTAGACGCGCTTACATATAAAGGTACATGGAAATTATTTTTTGGAAATATGAAATTTGGTATTGATGAATACCGCCGAGCATTTTCAAAACGATTATTTCTTAAAACATTACGACGAATGATTCCAAGTTTAACAATGGATGATATTCATCCCGGGCGAGCAGGTGTGCGCGCTTTGTTACTGGGACAAGATGGTGATACGCGTGATGATTTTCGAATTGAATATTTTCAAAACAGTATTCACGTGTTGAATGCGCCTTCGCCCGCCGCAACAGCATCATTGGCAATTGGCGATAATGTTGCCGATATGGCTCAAAAATATTTCAATTTAAATTAGAGTAATTAAAAACTACTAATTAAGCTTACAAAAAATAATCCCATTTGCGGCGATAAATAAGAATAAGAGGTTTCAAATGCACCATCTTTATGGTGATAAACTTTTCCTTCCATTCGAAACATTGCATTTTGGTTAAAGTGATAATCAAAATTCACAGAATAACCTGAAACACCTTTACCATGTGTACAAATGTGTGACACTATAATATTGGTTTGATCAACAAATTTTTCAACTCGAGCGGCAACGGATATTTTTTTTGAAATAAAATACCGTGAAATTAAAACGGGCGAATACCAAACATCAAATTTTTTATCGGGCGCAACACGTTGTTGAATGCCGTAATCAAATCCAAGAATGAAACCTAATTTTTTGTTTGGTTTAAAAACCGCATAAAAATCATGAAAATAACGCATTTGTTTAACCGAATCGGGTTTATCGTTACCTACAAAACTGCTTGAATTAAGGGTAAGTTTATTATTTGGTTTATACAACACGTGCCAGCCGCCGGCAGGGGTAGTATTAAAAGCCGGTCGTTGTATGTGTTGCCAACCGTTTAAATATAATAACGCAATTGTCCATTTTTCATTTTTTGAAATAAATGTACCGCGTACTCCGGTTTCATAATACGGGCTATTTTCAGCTGCGATACTGCGTGAAAGTGTCCAACAATCTTTTTGAATTGCACTTTCCCAACCAATATGAGAGTTTAATATTCCTGCATCAATCCATATATTTTTCTTTTTTGAAATTTTAAATCCGGTGTTTGCCTCGTAAATGAATTGAAATAAAGTTGGCTCGGATGCTAAATTCGCTTGTGCATAGGTACCACTCATTAGTCCGATATTGGTGCGAACGTATGAATTATGATGATTAAACCGAAGCAATGCTAAATTCAATGACAACCGATTATTAACGGTACTATTGTAAATGAAATTAGGCATTGAATTAGAAGCAGGATTATTAAAATTATAAGCATAATAAACATCTACAACACCTGAAACAGATAATGTTCCTTTATTTAAAAGTGTTGAATCCTGTCCAAATAAATTAACTGAACAAAGCGTAAAAAGAAAAAAAGAGAGGGCTGCTTGTTGTTTCATTTTATAGTGTGAAAATAGAAATAAAATGTTTTGCAATCAGGTAAAAGGAATAAAAATAAGTTTCGTAAGGCGAAAACCGGTTTATCCAACCCTATATTTCTCTAAAAAAGTGTCCCAATCCCAAATAAAATTGGCCAAAATTTCATTCATGCGTTTTAGAATAAGCGGGTTTGGTGTATTGAGCGATTTAAAATAATCGGTTTGAAATTGGTTGAGTTTATATTTTAAAAACACGCAACGACTCATTGCATATAGAATATTTTTTGAAGGATGATTTAAACGCATCATGGCCTCACTGTATTCACGATAAATATTTCCAAATTTGTCGTAATCAACTTCAAATAAGTTAGCGCATTCCTGTATAACGGCACGGCGCACACGCAGTTCTTGCTCACCGTCAAAACGATCGCCCATTAATTTAATATTTCCTGTAAGCGCGATTAAGAGAAATTCGTTGTCATCGGCTGTTGCGATTTTTGGAGATGTTGCAAAATCAGGATCATCATTTACTAAAGAAGCAACATCGGCAAAACCCAGTTCAACAGTTTTGGTTAAATTAGATACGAATACATTGGCAAGTCGCTGCTCTGAAATACGTTTTTTAACCAGTGAACTTAAAAATGACATTTATACTTTAGGTTTTATCAAATTTACCCCTCACTCGCTTTCCTTCTTTGCTGTTAGTAATCATCATTATCAACAAAGTTATTAACGTAAACTGCATATATGCGCACCCCGAAAGTTGATGAAAAATGTAATTTTGATTTCGATAATTTCATCGTTTTAACAAATAAAACGTTACAACTGTTTACTTTTTTCGTTGTATCAAGGCACGAAAATTGTTATATTCACCACTATGAAAATGAATTTTTTTATACTCTGTATTGCCCTTATCGCTAACACTAATTTAATTGCTCAAGAGTTTGAGGAGACCAAACCAAACTCCCAAAAACAAGAAGAAAATAAGGGTACCCCTTCAAATGAAAAAGAATTTGAAGCCGATTGCAGCCAAGATTTAGAATTTGATCAAGATGCTGATATTGTGTATCATATGAAAACAGGAAAGCCCTTTACCGGGCTTTGCCGAACATATTATGAAGACGGAAGTTTAGAACGCGAGGTTCGCTTTGAAGGCGGGAAAGAAGACGGTGAATCGCTTACACTATACAAACCAAATGCTGAAGGAAAGCAAGTAATTATGGTACGCACCAATCATAAAATGGGAGTTATGGATGGAGTTTGGGATTTTTATTACGAAAGCGCTAAAAAAGCTTGGACGCAAAGTTTTAAAAACGGGCTTAAAGAAGGAAATCACACCTATTACTTTGAAGACGGAAAACCAAAACGTGAAGAAATTTATAAAAACGATTTGAAAGAAGGTACTTGTAAAGAATATTATGTTGGCGGAAAAATAAAATCAGAAATTGATTACAAAGCCGGCGTCATGGAAGGAAAATACAAAAGTTATTACGAGAACGGACAAGTTTCCTACGAAGGAAAATATTCAAACGGAATTGAAGACGGAGAAATAGTGACCTATTTTGATAAAGGACAAATGAGCAGTCAAAGTTTTTTCAAAAAAGGAATTGCTGATGGCGAATGGCGCACTTGGTATGATGATGGAAAAGACAGATCGGTTGCGCATTATGTGAACGGAAAAAAGAACGGCGAAGCGCGTGAATTTTGGAAAGACGGACAAGTAAAACGTATCGAAAAATGGACAGCCGGAAAACGAATCGATATTGAAGCCTTTGATGAATTTGGAAATAAGTTAGATCCTGATGAGATTAAGGATTGATGAGGTGTTGTCGGTTGTTTGTTATCAGTTATCAGGACTAACAACTGAGAACTAAAATCTCAACTAAACAACTTTCTCGCTCAACTCTAACCAACGCAACGATTTTTCGTCTAATGATTTTGTAATTTCTCCCAATTGTGCGGTAAGGTTGTTCAATTCCTTAAAATCAAATTTTCCTTCCATTAAAATAGTTTCCAATTCCTTTTTGTTTTTTTCCAATTCGGGAATTTCTTTTTCTAATTGCTCAAACTCAAATTTTTCTTTAAATGAAAGTTTAACGGGGTTGGCCTTATTCTCCTTTGCTTCTTTTATCTGAATTTCTTTTTCGGCTTTTCGTTCCTTTTCCGATGCTTTTAAACTGTCGCGATATGCGGTATAATTACCAATAATATCTTTGATCTCACCATTGTTTCCAAAAACAAAAACATGATCCACTAACCTATCCATAAAAAAACGATCGTGGGTTACTAACAGCACACAGCCTTCAAAATTTTCAAGATAATCTTCCAATGCTGTGAGCGTATGTGTATCTAAATCATTGGTAGGTTCATCCAAAATTAAAAAATTGGGATTTTTCATCAATACAGTAAGCAAGTACAAACGTCGCTTTTCGCCGCCGCTTAATTTTCCAACGTATTGATAATGTTTTTCGGGAATAAATAAAAATCTTTCTAACAATTGAGTGGCTGTTATTTTTTTTCCACCCGTGAGTGGAATGTAATCGGCAATTTCTTTTACTACTTCAATAACGCGCTTATCGTCACTGAATTTTATTCCTTGCTGCTCAAAATATCCGAATTGAATGGTTTCACCAATAACAATTTTTCCTTTATCGGGTTCGGTTTTCCCCATTATCAAATTCAACAATGTGGATTTTCCGGCACCGTTAGGACCAACAATTCCAATTTTTTCGCCACGTTTAAAGGTGTAAGAAAAATTATTGATGAGCAATTTTTCGCCAACCGATTTACCAATTTTATGTAACTCAAGAATTTTTGTGCCAATGCGATTGATATTGATATTTAAATCAACTTCTTTTTCATCTATTCTTTTTTTTGCTTCCTTTTGTGTGTCATAAAATGCATCCTGCCGTGCTTTTGCCTTTGTTCCTCTTGCTTTCGGCATACGGCGCATCCATTCCAATTCCTTTCGGTATAAATTTCGCGCTTTGTCAATACTCGCTTGTTGCGATTCTATTCGTGCCGCGCGTTTTTCAAGATAATAAAAATAATTACCGCGGTGTTTATAAAGAGTTTTGTCTTCCAGCTCTAAAATTTCTTCGCATATATTATCAAGGAAATAACGGTCGTGCGTAACCAATAAAAATGTTTTGGGTAAGGTGTTTAAATAATATTCCAACCACTCAATCATTTCAATATCGAGGTGATTGGTAGGCTCATCAAGAATAAGAAGATCGGCATCATCAATCAATACGCGCGCTAAGGCAATTCGTTTTAATTGTCCACCCGAACACGTATCCGTTGTTTTTGTAAACTCATCTACTTTTAATTTTCCGCAAACCGATTTAATATCGCCAATTTGCGTTAGTTCATCATCCGTTAGTGAGGTATAATTACCCGTTTCAAGAGCATCGGCTATGCGTTTATTTTGCGAAACAGCCATGGCTAAAGTTGTACCTGATGCGAAATTACTTTCTTGTTCAAGCAAACTGATGCGAATATTATTGCGTACCGTAACCATTCCAGCATCGGGTTTATCTTTGCCGGTAAGAATTCTTAATAAAGTGGTTTTTCCGTTACCATTTTTAGCCACAAGCGCAATTTTTTGTCCGTCTTGAATACCAAAAGATACATTTTCGAACAATGTTACATCGCCAAAACTTTTACTGATATTTTCTACTGATAATAAATTCATTTTTTCAATTCTCGGGCGTACCAAACAGTTGTGAATAATTTTTGATCAAAAAAACTTTGAAAAAGCATAAGTGGAATTTTAGATTTTGGCATCAAAGTAAAGGGATCGTTTTTCATGCTTTTGACATAACAATGGTGTACGAATTCGCTGCAATACAATTTTGTAGAATCTTCAAAATCGAAATGATGATCGAATTTCACTTGTTTTATCAATAATCGTTTAGCTTCAGCAATAAAAACTGATTTTTGAATACTATCCATAATGGGGCGAACAATGGCCACATTGCTATCGGCCACATCGGCAAAAAAATGATTCAAACTTTGTGTTTGAACGCCGTCGGCCGAAGAAAATTCAGGGCTTATGCTATGAATAACTTGTAAAGTGTCGTTTACTTTACAAACAATTGCGCAATGCGAAAATGGCTTTTTTTCATTCATAAAACGAACAATACCCACACTAAAGGGACCTGTTCCTTGTCGCAGTAAAACATCGCCCTGCTGAATTAGCGCGAAAATTTTTTTGTCGGTCTTATAGGGAATTCCGGTTTTTTTGACCGGTTTATTCTTAAAAGAAAAATCCCCGTTAGTACAAGCCACGGGGATTAATGCTATGAGAACTATTTTTTTGAAATTATTGGCCACTTAAAGTGTCAATTGCATTGCTAAGTGTATCAACAGCGTCCTTTAAATCGTTCATACCTTCACCAATTGTTTCGCCGGCGTTATCCATCCCGGTTTTTACATATTCAACTTTCCATTTTCCGTCCTCTTTAACCAACGTATATTTTTCCTCTGATTTTCCTTCAGCACAACAAAAAGTACAAGTTGCTTTGTCATCTTTAACATCACATTTGCAATCTTCTTTTGAAAGTTTAGTTTCAGGTGCCATTGCAGCAAAACTTTTTAAACCATCAATAATTGATGCCGAATTTTTAGTGCAATATTTTTTTGCGCCTTCAAAATCTTTACTTGAGATTGCTTTTACAAAAGCTGTGGTTACTGCTTCAGGAGAATCAGAACCGCCACCGCATGCTACCAAAATTATGGCACAAGCGGCTACGAGGATAGTTTTTAATTTCATTTTTGTTTTTATTTAGGTCGCAAATGTAAAAATCTTAAGCCATACCATAAGCCTTATTGCGCATATTTTTGAAATTTCCAGTACCTTTGCGCCTTATTTAAAAAATTAAACAAGTATGTTAAGTGTTTCGAATATATCGCTACAGTTCGGAAAAAGAGTGCTTTTTGATGAGGTAAATGTACAATTTACAGAGGGGAATTGTTACGGAGTTATTGGCGCAAATGGAGCAGGAAAATCGACTTTTTTGAAAATTTTAGCCGGGGAAATTGAACCAACTAAGGGTAGTTTTAGCATTTTGCCGGGCAAACGAATGGCGGTATTAAGTCAAAACCATTTCAAATTTGATGCCTTTCAGGTATTGGATACCGTAATTATGGGCCACCAACGACTATGGCAAATAATGAAAGAAAAAGAAGCCTTGTATGCCAAACCTGAAATGACGGAAGCAGAAGGAAATAAAGCCGCAGAATTAGAAAGTGAATTTGCGGAAATGGATGGATGGAATGCTGAATCAAATGCCGCCGAGTTATTAAGTAATCTTGGCGTAGGCGAAAAAAATCATTCTAAATTATTAAATGAATTAACCGGTAATGAAAAAGTACGCGTTTTAATTGCACAAGCTTTATTTGGAAATCCTGATATTCTAATTATGGATGAGCCAACGAATGATCTTGATGTAAATACCATTGCATGGCTTGAAGATTTTTTAGCTGAATTTAAAAATACAGTAATTGTTGTTTCACACGATCGTCACTTTTTAGACGCGGTGTGCACACATATTGCCGATATTGATTTTGGAAAATTAACGGTTTATACAGGAAATTATTCGTTTTGGTATCAGGCAAGTCAACTTGCGCTTAAACAAAAATCAGATCAAAATAAAAAGATTGAAGACAAACGTAAAGAACTTTTAGAATTTGTGGCTCGATTTAGCGCAAACGCTTCTAAGTCAAAACAAGCAACTTCACGTAAAAAATTATTGGAAAAATTAGTAATTGATGAAATAAAACCGAGTACAAGAAAATACCCCGCTATTATTTTAAGTCAGGAACGTGAAGCGGGCGATCAAATACTGCGTGTGGACGGACTCAGTTATACCGTTGACGGAGAAACTTTATTTAGCAATTTAACCTTTAGGGCAAATAAAAAAGATAAAATTGCCGTGTTGAGCAAAGATGCCAGAGCAATTACTGCTTTGTTTGAAATTTTATCGGGCGAAAAACAACCGACAAACGGCACAATTGAATGGGGAATTACAATGAGTAAAGCCTATTTTCCAAATGAAAACAGCAAATATTTTACCGATAATTTAAGTTTGATTGATTGGTTAAGGCAATATTCAAAAGATAAAGACGAAACTTTTGTGCGTGGGTTTTTAGGTAAAATGTTGTTTTCGGGTGAAGAAGCATTAAAATCATGTAAGGTTTTATCGGGTGGCGAAAAAGTGCGATGTATGTTTAGCCGATTAATGTTACAGCAAGCTAATTTTTTATTTTTAGAAGAACCAACGAATCATTTAGATTTAGAAAGCATTACTTCGCTTAACAACGCATTGGTAGATTACAAAGGAACAATGATGTTTAGTTGTCATGATCACGAGTTGGTACAAACTACCGCTAACAGAATTCTAGAACTTTATTCGAGCGGGTGTATTGATAAAGAAATGACTTATGATGAATACATCAGTAATGAAAAAATAAAAGAACTAAAGGCTGTATTGGTTGCTTAAGTTATTTTTTTAAAAAAAATTCTTCTTCTTTTTTTGACTTGCTAAAATTATAATGCCGTTGTAAAATATTTCTGAAAACAAATTATAACCCTTAAAATTATTTTTCAATAGCATATTGCCACAGTACTTTACCGTTTGTAAGATTAACTTGAACGGCCCCTTTTTTACCATTGTTTCGTGCAATAATTAACCCACCGTTTTCTTGTAAAAACTGATAAGATACTGTTTCGTCTTTTGATTCTTTTTTAAAAACTTTTATTTCCTCTAAATTTTGTTTCCATAATTCTTTACCACGCAAGGTGTAGGCTGCCACAAAGCGGGGAGAATTTGAAATAATGTCTTCTTTAAATGCTAAAATATAACTTGTGTCGTTCCAATTCAAAAACTCGGCGTCAAAATAACTCATGGGTGCCGGCACACTGTCTAACGAAAAAATGTTGTAGTATTTTTGATAGTAATTTTTATCGCTCAAATATTCTTTTATTGAAGTCCTGTGTAAATAGCCGGTGCGTTCATGCGGGTTTATTTTTTGTCCAACACGCATTACGCCCTTTTTATCGCCATTGCCAACCATAATAAAATAATATCGCATTGTTTTAATATCCCTGTCCTTATCGCGAAACTCACTTTCTTTTATAAAGCGATTTCCATTTGGGAAATAATAAAAATCAGTACCATCAGCGCCCTTAACTCTTAAATGATTATCTTCAGATGTGCTGTATGCGTTAGCTGAGGCAATTTTCATTCCTGCAAGTTTTTCAAAATCGCCTCTCGCCATTATTTTTTTACCGGTATAAATATTATATGCTTCCAAAATTTCCGCTTTTGGTGTGAAGTATATTGTATCGCCAAAAACTTTTCCGCCTTGATAGGTGTCCCAAACCGAGGTCATAGCTGACGAATTTTTAAGCGGTCCTTCAATAATTTTATTATAAAATTCCTTTTTTGTTTGAGGATTAAGAATGATTAATCTTCGGCGATAATTTTTCCAATTTTCATTCTCTTCACGAAAAATCCAAATGGCCGCACCTTTTGAACCATAAGTATAGTAAGTTTGCTGTGTATAAGAAATTTGCCAACCGTTGTTCATTGTTGAACTGTTAACTGTTGAATTGTTAGCAAACACTGAAACCAATATTCCGGTAAGTACAGCAGCAAAAGCGAGAACAATAATAAAAACTAAGGTGCGTTGCGTTTTTACTTTTACCTCCTGAGCATACTTGTTATAATTGGTTGAAGTAGGCGAAACCGAATTTTGACGCAAAAACGTAAACGACTTAAATAATTTTGAAAAATCGATTTGTGGTTGTTCAAGAATTATTTTTGACTCACAATAATTGCAGGTGTATTCGCCCTCGCCGGTTTTGCGCACATCGGCGGCTCCACATTGCGGACATTTTACTGCGCGTGCCATTTGGTGAAGTTAGTAATTTGCTTCTAACTTTATCTACTTTTTTCGCAAATTTTCATCCATTACTATGCTTATCGTATTTTTGATTAATTAAGAAGAGTAGGTACAAAATACTTATTAATCAAGGTAAACAACACAAAATTGAGTTTTATTTTACAATTGTAAATCGGTTGTGGATTAATAACTGACAAAGCATGATTTTATTCGTTGTGGTTTTATTGTAAAATCAACGCTGTATCACTTTCGCTAACCAAAACCAATCTTTTACATTTTTTCGATAATTTTCGAATACAAATATGGGGTTTCACCACTTTATACGGCATTTACAATCCTTGATACTTTGATTTAAAAAAAAGATAAACTTGTTACGAAAGGCAGATGCTTTTTAAATAATTGCGAATATTTTTTTATTGTCGCGCCCATTTATAGAAAAAAACCGCAATGATACCAAACATAACGTTGGGAATCCATACGGCAATTAATGGCGTCAATCCTGCATTTGTTGCCGCTACAGAAGTAATTTTCATGCAAAAAATATAAAACACTGCAACAACTAAACCTATTGCAATATTTACACCAATTCCACCTCGCTTTTTACGACAAGCTACACAAGCTGCAATAAGCGTTAAAATGTAAGTTGCTACCGGATAAGAAGTGCGTTGATGCAATTCAATTTCGTAATTAACGATTGATTCGTTTCCTTTCTGCTTTTCTTCCTTAATGTATTCGTACAAACGCGGACTTGTCATTGTAACCGCGTATTCACTTCGCTGACCAAAATCTTTTATGTTAAACGGCAACAACGTATCAAGTTTTGGTCCTTGGTTAATCACTTGCCCACTATCATTAAACGTGCGAATAAAATAATTTTCAAGTTTCCACTTATTGGTTAGCGAATCGGTTTGAGCACGTGTCGCGTACATTACCGAATTTAAACGTTGACCATTCCATTTTTCGACCCACATATAATCAACCGTTCCTTCAAACCAAGAATTCACAAACGCATACAAACCTTTATCCATTTCACGATGTACTTTTGAGTATGTTGCCTTATTCCAAACATATTTAGCCTCGAAGGCAACCATTTTTTTATTTGCACCCGGTAAAATAAAATGATTTATGAATAATGCCGTTAGTGTAAGAATTGTGGCCGCAACAATATACGGTCGTAAAAAACGAGGAAAACTAACACCGCTACTAAGAATAGCAACAATTTCGGTATTTTGCGCCATTTTAGAAGTGAAAAAAATAACTGCGATAAATACAATTAGAGGCGAGAAAAAATTTCCGTAAAAAAACACAAAATTTAAATAGTAATCAAAAACAAGTGCTATAATTGGAGGATGCGTTTTTAAAAAATCTTCTACTTTTTCGCTAACATCAAATACTGCTGCAATAAGCATGATTAATGAAAGAATGAACACAAAAGTGCCAATGAAACGTTTAATGATATAGCGATCAAGAATATTCACAACCGCGTATTTAATTGTTTAACCATTGAGTTTTTCCAAGAGGTAAAATTGCCGCTAATTATTTTATCGCGGGCAGTAGTAACTAACCACAAGTAAAAAGCCAAATTGTGCAACGTTGCAATTTGAGAAGCTAAAATTTCTTTACTCATGAAAAGATGCCTTAAATATGCTTTTGTATAAAACGTATCAACAAAACTTGTTCCGTTTTCATCTATCATTGAGTGGTCATTTTTCCATTTCTCGTTACGAATATTTATTATACCATTTTTCGTAAATAACATTCCATTGCGTGCATTACGAGTGGGCATAACACAATCAAACATGTCAATTCCCAATGCAATATTTTCTAAAATATTTATTGGAGTTCCAACGCCCATTAAATAACGTGGCTTGGACTTAGGCAGTATATCGGTTACCAAATTTGTACACGCGTACATATCTTCGTCAGGCTCACCAACGCTTAATCCGCCAATCGCATTTCCCACACAATTTAAAGATGAAATAAATTCGGTTGACGATTTACGAAGGTCGTGGTAAGTACTTCCCTGAACAATTGGAAATAAAAATTGATCATAACCATAAAGTGGTTTTGTTTCGTTAAATCGATCAACACAACGTTTTGCCCAACGATGTGTAAGTTCCATGCTTTTTTTTGCGTATTTATAATCACACGGGTAAGGCGTACATTCATCAAAGGCCATAACAATATCGGCACCAATTTTTCGCTGAATATCCATAACATTTTCGGGTGTAAACAAATGTTTACTTCCATCAATATGCGATTTAAATGTAACACCCTCTTCCTTAATTTTACGTTGATTGGCCAATGAAAAAACCTGATAACCTCCACTATCTGTTAAAAGGGGTTTACACCAAGAGTTAAAACGATGCAACCCTCCTGCACTTTGAATTGTATCAAGACCCGGGCGTAAATACAAATGATAAGTGTTTCCAAGAATAATTTGCGCTTTTGTATCGTTTTTCAATTCTGTTTGATGCACCGCTTTTACTGTAGCAGCAGTACCTACAGGCATAAATATTGGTGTTTGTATTTCGCCATGAGCAGTAAAAAATTTTCCTGCCCTGGCTTTTGATGATGCATCCTGTGCCTGAAGTTCAAATAGCATACGTGTTGAAAAAAAGTACTGTGTAAAGATAGGAAAATTCACTCTTTACCCGTTTTTTTTGTTTTCTTGCATACAAATTATGTTAATGCAAGTACTCTTTTATACATTGATAGTTTTTTTCACCATTCAATGCGTGTATTTTTTATTTTTCTATTTGCGCGTAGCCTTTCATAAAGAAAATTCAGATTTCACAAATTTACCATCCGTTTCAATTGTAGTTTGTGCAAGAAGTGAGGCAAAAAATATAATGGAACTTGTTCCGCTTCTTATGACACAAGAATATCCGAATTTTGAAGTTTTAGTAGTAAATGACCGATCGTGGGACGACACAAAAGATATTTTAGAAGCCTTAAAAATAAAATATCCTGAATTGCGAATGATTCACATTGAAGAAAACGAAAGGCATCATTTTTCAGGAAAAAAAATGGCAATTACCTTGGGTATTAAAGGAGCTTCTAATGAACATTTGGTGTTTACCGATGCCGATTGCAGACCAACAACCAACCAATGGTTAAAACATTTGTCGTCGAAATTTACAGAAAAGAAAAAAATTGTTTTAGGCTATTCGCCTTATAAAAGAAAAAAAGGAATGTTAAATCGATTAATTCGATTCGATACGTTTACTATAGCAATGAATTATTTTTCGTGCGCAAAAGCGGGAATGCCTTATATGGGTGTTGGAAGAAACATGGCTTACACAAAAACAATTCATTTTTGGAAAGGTGGTTTTAGAAGTCATTACCATATCGCATCGGGAGATGATGATATTTTTATTAATCAAAACGCGACAAAAGAAAATACCGCTTTGGTTTTACATAGCGATAGTCATGTTGAATCGCTCCCAAAAACGACTTTCGAAGAATGGAAAAGACAAAAATCAAGGCACATGACAACCGCAGGGCAATACAAATTCATTCATAAAATGTACATTGGTTTGTATACCGTTTCATTACTAGGGTTTTACGTTAGTATTCCGTTAACTATCCTTTTGAACAAGACTTTATTGATTTCTTTAACTTTTTTTGGGGTTAGAACCCTTTTACAAATACTTATTTTTAGACTTAGTGCTAAATGGCTTGGGAATAAAGGATTGACATTTTCATCACCTTTTCTGGAATTGATAATGATATACCTGAATTTTGTATTTTATATTCGGTCATTTTTTGCGAAAAAAGAAAAATGGATTTAGAAGGAAACATACCTGAAGACGCATTAGAAAATTTATCGTACAAAGCAAAGTACGATTATGATTTAGTGCAAAAAGCGCGCAAAGGCGATCAAAACGCATTTGCAGAATTGATGGATCGCTACCGTGATTCAATTTATTTTATGCTGTTGAAAATGGTACAAAATAAAGATGATGCCGATGACTTAACCATTGAAGCCTTTGGAAAAGCTTTTAATCGTTTAGATTTGTACACACCAAATTTTGCTTTCAGCACCTGGCTATTTAAAATTGCCAGCAACAATGCTATTGATTTTATTCGTCGTAAAAAGAAAAATACAATTAGTATTGACCAAGCTGTAGGTGGTGAAGAGGGTGATGAAATGTATATGGATTTGAAATCTGACGGACTTACTCCCGAAGAAATTTCTATCAAAGAACAAAAAATGAAAATTATGCGGCAAGTGGTACAAAGGCTTAAACCGCGTTATCGTCAACTGGTAGAAATGCGCTATTTTGAACAATTGTCGTACGAAGAAATTTCTGAAAAATTAGAATTGCCGTTAGGAACTGTAAAAGCACAGTTGTTTAGAGCGCGTGATTTGTTGTATGAAATTTTAAAATCTTCTAAGGAAAATATTTAATCGGCTTATTCGCATTATTTTTTCCATTAAAAAAACATCGCTTTCGTATAATCGTGAAATTTCTATCAATACAAATATTTTTTTTATAACGATATTAGCACTAACGCAATAATAAAATATATACTTATATTTTCGTAGATGGTGTAAATAATTAATTTAAGCTTTTTTAGAACAGGTAATGTCATAAATGGTTAACATACCACTCTACCGCCTCTGAAATTCCTTTTTCAAACGAATATTTGGGATTATATCCTAAAATCTGATTTGCTTTGTGAACCGAAGCGCGAGAATACTTTACGTCGCCCTTACGTTCGGGTTCATAAACAGCGTGTATTCGATCAACGTTAGTTTTAAATTTTGAAATTTCTTTAATAAGAACATTTACCAATTCACTAACCGTGGTTTGCTCGCCGTAGGCAACATTAAAAATTGTTCCAAAAGCTTCTTGATTATTAGTAATCGCTGCACATTCATTCGCGTGAATTACATTTTGTATATAGGTAAAATCTCTGGTTTGAGATCCGTCACCAAAAATGATTGGATTTTTGCGTTCCAAAATATTTTTTATAAATCGAGGGATTGCAGCCGCATATTGCCCGTCGGGATCTTGGTTTTGACCAAAAACATTAAAATACCTTAGGCCGATGGTTTCCATTGCGTATAATTTATTAAAAACAAGCGCATAATGTTCATTTACCAATTTAGTAACTGCGTAAGGGCTTAGTGGGTTACCTATTCTTTCTTCACGCTTTGGCAAATCTTCAACATCGCCGTAAACACTACTGCTTGAAGCATAAATAAACCGTTTAATACCTTCCTCGCGCGAAGCGTTTAAAACATTTAAAAATCCATCAATATTTACACTATTGGTAGTAATGGGGTCTGCTATTGAACGAGGAACAGAACCCAATGCCGCCTGATGAAAAACAATATCAATACCTTCAACAGCACTTTTACACACTCGGTAATCTCTAATATCGCCATCAATTAATTTAAAAGAAGGATGATTTAAAATTGAATCAAGGTTTGATTGACGGCCGGTGCTAAAATTATCCAAACAAACTACATTGTTTTTTTCTAAAAAATATTCGCAAAGATTTGAACCAATAAATCCGCCACCACCAGTAATTAAAATAGTTTTTCCTGCTAATTGCATGTGCAACTAAGATACATAAAAGGATAATTGCTGATGAGAAGTCGTGTTTCTTCTATAAACGATTTAATGTGAAAATGAATAGAGTTGATTTTAACGGCAGTAGCCTTCAATACTACTCTATGATGATAGTTTCTTTAACTCTTTTTTCATGCATTTTAAGAAACATTCCGCTTAAAATTGAAATCACAACAAAGGCCATGAAAAAATATAAACCCAATAAAGTATTTGCCTCCATATCCACACCTGCGCTCATATTCTGAAAAGATAAATAACCTAAAAAAACCGACACAACAAATACATCGGCCATACTCCATTTTCCTAAATATTGAACAATAAAATTAAACGCTTTATTGTTGTTTTTGTGTTTTGAAAATAAAATTACAGTTGTACAAATTAACTTCACAAAAGGGTTTATAATGCTAAAAAGAAGAATACATGTGCCCACTAAAATATTGCCATGTGTTAGCAATAAATAAACTACATCAACAATCGATTTATTTTGATAGAAGAAATACATTTTACCTTCAAATTGTTTCGATAAATCAATTTCCTTTTCCAAAAATGGAATGGTGAATTTAATAGGAAATTCCAATAAATCTCTAAACGCTCCGATTTCAAGCATGGGTACAGTTATTCCAATAAATAAAAATATAAAAGCGGCGGCCACTAACGAAAAACATAAATATTTAAACAATACCGTTGTTGATCGGAACGCAAAAAGTGATATCAAAAAATACAAGAGGCTAATAATTCCTAAAACATATCCTTGAAAAACTGCTTTTTCATAAAAATAGTAAGCGTTATTTTTTGCAACATCTCCTTTATCCAAAGTAGTGCCCCATTTATCTTCCCATCCAATCCATTCTTTAATGTTTGTTAAGCGTTTTTCGGCGTCGAGAATTTTTGCATGTGCTTCGCGATACGATTTAAATTCTTTACCATTTGAATAAATAAAATAGGAAAGCGTTGAAGCACCTGCCAAATATAAAATGGTTAAGAGAACAAAAAAGCTGTGACGTTTCATACTATAAAATTAAACCATGTTACGTACGAAATCACTTATTCATTTTAGCGATTCGTATAAAAAATGTTAATCTATTTTTTAATTTCTTTCCAATCAACCAATCCGCGAATAACAACACTTGCGCAAACACCGCCAAAGGCCGCCGGCAAGTATGAAATTGTTCCGTAAGCCGATTTTTTAAAATTATTTCCATCTGTCATCATCAATGAACCGGGCGGCGCATGTTCGGCCGAAAACACAGTGGTTACACCTTTGTAAATTTTATAGCGTTTTAATCGTTTACGAACGTAATAAGCTAATTTATCATTGTAAGTTTTTGAAATATCGGCAACTTTAATTTTAGTCGGATCCATTTTTCCTCCTGCTCCGGTTGAACTTACCAAAGGAATGTTATTAAAATAACATGTACGAATTAATGTAATTTTTGGAGTTATGCTATCAATTGCATCAATCACATAATCGTATTTTTCGCTCGCCAATAAATCTTTTACGGGTTGTACACGCATAAATTCATTTACAACGCGTAAATTTAGTTCAGGATTAATTTCCAATATTCGTTTTGCCATCCATTCGGCTTTACCTACACCATGAGTAGTTGCCAATGCAGGCAACTGACGATTTCTATTGGTAGGATCAACTACATCTCCATCCACTATAGTCATTCGTCCTACTCCTGCGCGAGCAATAAATTCGGCTGCAAATGAACCAACACCTCCCAATCCCACTACTAAAACATTTGAGTTTATCAGTTTTTGAAGTTTTTCTTCACCAATTAATAATTTTGTTCGACCTAACCATGAACTATTTTTCATATATAAAAATTAAAGATTTTATGCTGTAATTGAATCATTTTTTCGATTGAAATGTTTTTAATTTGCGAGGCACATTCATAAATATCAGGTATAGGTATTAAAGAGTCGTCGGTTTCCAAAAAAAAATTTTGAAACGGCACCTTAAGTAAAGCAATATATGCCGGCGAATTTTTGTTCAACAATGCTTCACCAAACGAAACGGAAAAGCCGTTTTTCAAAATTTCAGAAAGAATGTTTAAATTGTTATTGAAGCCATGAAAAATTGCTTTTTCTATAGAATTTTCTTTTAAGATTTTAAGACAGTCATAATGCGATTGAACTGCATGTACGACTATTGGTTTGTTTAACTCTTTTGCTACTTTGCATTGATGCTGAAATATTTCTTTTTGAATTTGCTGTTCGGGACCAATTAATTTATCCAGCCCACATTCTCCTATAAATAAACAATTTTTTTGAGATGCAATTTGTACAAATTGATCTTCATTCCATCGCGAATTAAACATGTGCCACGGATGAAACCCATACGAAAAAAAAGATTCGTTAGATGGAATGTCGTCTTTTTCGGCAATGCAGTTTCGAATACTAATGAATTCTCCATTGTCGGGTTTATGGGTATGAAAATTTATATAACGTAATGCGCACATCTGCTATATTTCCATTCGGGCCATAGGTACATCCGTTAAACTTCCGAATTTATTTTCCAAAAACTGAAAATACCCACTCATTGCAACCATTGCCGCATTATCGGTACAAAATTCAAACTCCGGAACAAAACATTCCATTCCGTTTTGCCGTGCCGCTTCCATAGTCATTTTTCGCAATGTAGTATTGGCCGAAACACCTCCTGCTAATGCTATGGTTTTAACACGATATTGATTCGCCGCTTTCATTAATCGCTTTACTAAAATTGAAACAATGGTATATTGAATTGAAGCGCATAAATCATTCAAATTTTCTTTAACAAAATTTGGATTCTTTTTTTCTTCATCGCGTAAAAAATAAAGTACCGACGTTTTTAGACCACTAAAACTAAAATTTAATCCTTCAACTCTCGGTTCAGGAAAAGAATACGCATTTGAATTTCCATTTTTTGAGTATTTATCAATTAGAGGTCCGCCCGGATATTGCAGTCCTAATAATTTTGCTGATTTATCAAAAGCTTCGCCGGCGGCATCGTCAACAGTTTGTCCAATCACCTCCATTTCAATGGGTGATTTTACCAATACCAATTGGGTATGTCCGCCCGAAACAGTTAAGCATAAAAACGGAAATTGGGGTACCTTTTGCTCTTTCTTACATTTAATAAAATGAGCAAGAACATGAGCACACATGTGATTAACCGGAAGTAAAGGAATATTAAGGGCTAAGGACATCGATTTTGCTACCGACGAGCCAACCATAAGCGCGCCAATGAGGCCGGGTCCTTGCGTATAGGCAATTGCGGTTAATTGATGCTTAAGAATATCGGCTTTTGTTAGCGCTTCCTCTATAACAGGTATAATATTTGCTTGATGTGCCCTTGATGCCAACTCAGGAACCACGCCACCGTAAGATTGGTGAATAGTTTGATTGGCAATTAAATTTGATAGTATGAAATCATTTTTTAACACTGCTGCGCTCGTTTCATCACACGACGATTCAATACCTAAAATGATTATATCTTTATATTTGTTGGTTACACTCAAGAGGAGGAATTATTAAAATTTCGGGAAAGATACTAAAGATTTTTTTGCGCACGCTTGCTGTGAGTTTTGATGTTTTACTTGCATTAATCATCGTACTGGCTTTTGCTATAAAATTTTACGGTTTTCAAACCTACGTTGCTAAGCAGTTGGCCGCTATTATGTCGGCCGAATTGGGTGCCGAAGTGAGTATTGACTATGTAGAGATTGATCCGGTAAAAAAAATTCAAATCAGCGGAATTCTAATTAAAGATCTTCATAACGATACTCTTTTTTATTCGCCACGTGTTCGATGTTTGTTAGACAACTACTCCATTCGAAAACGTTTTATACACTTTTCGGAGATGGAAATTAAAACGCCAAGGTTAAAATTGGCAAAATATAAAAATGAAAAAGATTTGAATTTTGAATTTCTTGCCGATTATTTTGATGATGGAAAGCCCGAAAAAAAGAAAAAAGGCAAACCTTGGAAAGTGTATTGCCACCGCATACGAATGGCCGGTGCCAACCTTTCAATGAACAATTACAACAAACCTCTTAATAAATTTGGCGTTGATTTTGATCACCTTGGCATATATCCGCTAAACGTTAGTTTAAGTGAATTCAAAAATCATGGCGATACCAGTACTTTTTCACTTAAAAATTTATCACTACATGAACAAAGCGGGTTTATGGTTGATACTCTTAACACACGCATAACAATAACACCAAATTCAATTACTCTAACTCCCCTCACCATTCGAACTCCGTTTTCGAAAATTCATTCACCGTATTTATCTTTTGAATTTAATGACCTTGGTGATTTCGACTATTTCGAAAAACGCGTAAAAATGGTTACTCATTTTCAAGATTCAAAATTATACTTAGGAGATTTAGCATATTTTGCAAACGAATTAAAAGGCTCACGTCAAATGCTTCGATTAAACGGAAAATTTGACGGAACAGTAAATAATTTCAGTGCCGAAAATTTTACGATTGCTTATAGTAAACATACAATGCTAAAAGGCGATTTTAAAATTCGAAACATTACTAAAATTAATGATGCGTATTTTGAATGTGACATTAAAAAATTTGCAGCCTTAGGAAAAGAATTGAAATCGTTTGAAGTGCCTCCCTATAATCGTTCTTCATTTATTGATTTACCCAATGAAATAAAACGAATGGGTGATATTGATTATACCGGAACATTTAAAGGAAGCTTACGTAACTTTTACAGCAAAGGCAGTTTACTAACCGGTTCGGGACTTCTCACAAACGACATACATTACAAACAAAAATTTAAAAGTGATTATTTTGATATTGAAGGGAAAATTACGGCGAAAGATTTTCAACTGGGAAAAGTCCTTAATGAATCGGATTTGGGAAATATAACAGGCAATATTAGATTGAAAGGATTTGGGAAAGATTTTAAACGATACATGAAAATGCGTGTTGAAGCAAATATTCCGCAATTCGGATTTAATAATTATAATTACAATAACATAACAGTAAATGGAAATATTTTAAATGGAACTTTTACCGGAGACATAAAAGTAAAAGATGAATACGTTCACTTACTTTACTCGGGATTTGTTAATTATTTGAATCCCGAATACAATTTTACTGCAAAAGTTTATAACGCAGCAATTACAAAATTAAATTTCGGTAATCGTGATGAAACGGCTACCATGAGTTTTAAAATCAAAACAAAAGCAAAAGGATTAAAAATTGATGAATTAAGAGGAGACATTACTATTTACGATTTAAATTTTTGTGAAAAAGGAAAAGAATACGATTTTGACTCTGTAAAAATATTCGCTAAAGAAATGAGTGATTCATCCAAGAAAATTTTCTTTGATTCGGAATTCGCTAAACTTGAAGTAAACGGCAATTTTAACTATGAGGAATTGCCTGTAGTTTTTGAATCCATTCTTTCAAAAGCAATTCCCTCGTTATTTGATAATAAAATTGTAAATGTTGAAACAAGAGAAATTTTTGAATATAAAATTAAACTGAAAGATTTATCAAAAATTGAAGAGCTATTTATTCCCGATTTGAATGTCACAAAAGATGTCAGTATTGACGGTAAATTCGACTCCGATAAAAATGTATTTCGTTTTTCAGCCAAAAACATTACTAAATTAAAATACGGTGACCAGTATTTTGAAGATTTACGCGTTGTGCTGAAAAACAATAATGAGTTATTAAACACAACTGTAAAAGCCAAAAATTTTCAGATTAACGATAGTATTCATCTGCAGGAATTGGACATTCAAAGCGATGCCTTAGCCAATAATACCGAATCAACCATTAAATGGAAAAACACAAGTGGTAATGAAGGAACTTTAAAATTAACCGGCGAAATTGCCGGCCATAATAAATTTAATTTTACAGTTGATACATCAAGCCGAGTGCGAATTCAACAAGGGTTATGGACGACCGAAAATTTCGCGCAAATAAAAATTGATTCATCAACCATTCATATAAGTAATTTTTTGTCGAAGAGTAAAAAACAATCCATTGCCATTAACGGAATAATTTCAAAAAATCCCGATGATAAAATGATTGTTGATATAAATGATTTTAAAGTAGAAAGTGTTACGCCGTTACTTATAGGAACCGGTATAGCATTTAAAGGAGATTTAAATGGCGACGTTGAAGTTTCAAACGTGTATGAAACTCCCGATTTTGTAAATAAAATATACATCGATTCTTTTTTTGTAAATAACGAATGGGTTGGCGATATTAATGCCGAAAATCATTACGAAAAGGGAACCAATAAAATAATTACCGAAGCTAAAATTTTGCGCAACGGTAAAGCAACATTATCCATTGACGGCAGCTATAAATTGCGAGGAAAAAAGGATTTTCTTGTTACACCTTTCGCAACAAAAATTGAAACAAGCGATAGCTTAAATTATGCCATGCGTTTTAAAGAAACCAATATAAAATTTTTGAATGGATTTTTACCGCCCGATGTTTCAAATTTTCAAAGTTTAGTTGACGGATTGGTTACGCTAACCGGTACACCGGATGTTCCTGAGTTTAATGGAAAATTACGAATACATGATGGTGGAGTAAAAATTACCATGCTTAATACATCTTACTTCTTAGAAAATGGTACTATTGATATTTTTCCCGATATGATTGCATTAAATACAATGAAAATATCTGACGTAAAAGGAAATCAAGGTGTTGTTAATGGAACTTTTAATCATAAAAATTTTAAAAACAGTGATTATGCTTTTGACTTAGCGTTTGAAAAAATGCTTTGTTTAAATACTACTGAAGAAATGAATGATTTGTATTTCGGAAAAGCTTACGCAACCGGAACAGCAAGTATTTTAGGTTATGGCGACAAAATTGATGTTGAAATAACTGCAAAAACTGAAAAAAATTCAAAATTAACCATGCCAATGTATGGTGTTAGCGATGTAACCGTTGGTGATTTCGTTCAATTTGTTAAGAAAGATTCGGTAAAAGAAAAGGAAATTAACCTCGACGGTATAACATTGGTTTTTAATCTCGATGTAACTCCCGATGCTGAAGTAAACATTGTGTTTGATAAATTAAGCGGCGCTCAACTTAAAGCGCGTGGCGCCGGTCCAATAAAAATGGAAATAACACCACTTGGCGATTTTATTATGAATGGCGAATATGAAGTTGATGATCCGAGTACCTATAAATTAGCAATGCAAAGTATTATTAATAAAAATTTCATTGTAAAAAAGGGCGGAAAAATAAAATGGTTTGGCGATCCGCTTAATGCCGAAATAGATTTAACTGCAGTTTATCCGCTACAAGCAAGTGTTTTTGACATTATGCCTATTGATGTTCAAAGTCGTTATCGAAAAAATGTGCATGTAAATGTTGAAATACAACTTAAAAACTCATTGTATAAACCCGATTTTGTTTTTGATTTCATTGTTCCTAAAGCCGACGAAGCAGTACGCTCTGCTGTTGTTTCTGTAAAACAAACCAAAGAAGAATTATTTCGTCAAACAATGTCGCTGCTTATTATTAATAAATTTTTAACTCCATCAAATGCTATTGGAACTGCAAGTACTAACGCCGGAGGTAATATAGCGGCGAATTATACCAGCGAATTAATTACCAATCAGCTTAATTCTTTACTCTCACAAATTTCGAAAGATTTTGATATTGGTGTGAATTATAAACCCGGAGATGAAATTTCAAATGAAGAAATTGCTGTAGCCTTATCAAAACAAATCCTAAACGGACGAATGAGCATAAGCGGAAATTTTGGCGTAAGCAATACTGCCGCCGCCGCAAATACCGGTAGTAGTTCGTTTATTGGCGATTTTAACCTTGAATACTTAATTACAGATGATGGCGCACTAAAAGCGCGCGCTTACAACGAATCAAACGATTTTAACATTACCAATCAGCAACAGGCGCCCTATACACAAGGTGTTGCCTTCTCTTTTCAAAGAGAATATGACGTTGTTCCTGCTTTTCAAAAAGTATTAAATGTTTTCAGAAGAAAAGACAAAGACTGGGTTAACCCCGATTCGCGTACTCGTAAAGAGAAAAAACAAGCACGCAAAGAACAACGAAAAAAAGAGAAAGATTTGGAAAAACCGGGCGAAGAAAAAGGAAATTCTTAGCAATTTAATTTTCTAAATTTTTGAATTTACTCAAACAAACTACAACTTCATTTTTTAATTCATCAATAATTTGTTTACACGATTTTACTTCATGAATCAATTCACTACTTTGACCTGCACACCATAAATTTTCATAATTACCGGGTTTAACCGCTTTTTCAAGGCGTTTAAATCCGCGAACCTGAACTAACATTTTAAACCATTTTTTAGTGCGTTTATTTCTTGATAAGAATCGTTCAATCCAATTTTGCTTGTATCCAATTTTTTTTGCGTACGGTGTATTAATAATTGTACAAGGTGTTCCTGATAATTTCTCGGTGAGTACTATATCCTTCATGCCCGACTGCACAATTGCATTTTTATATTCTTGCTTTACCTCTGCTTCGGTTGAGGCGATAAAACGAGTTCCCATAGAAACGCCTTCGGCACCTAAAACAATTGTAGAAACAATTCCGTTTCCGCCGGCAATTCCTCCTGCTGCAATTATTGGTACATTCGGAAAATTTTCTTTTAATGCAGGAACCAAAACTTGTAATGGATAAGGACCTGCATGACCACCCGCTCCTTGCCCTACTGCAATAAAACCATCGCATCCTAAACTTGCAACTTTTTTTGCATGTTCCAAATTCGTCACATCACAAAAAACTTTCGCCCCGTATGCGTGTGCGCTTTCAATCACTTTTTTCGGATTTCCCAATGAAGTAATGTAAAAGGGAACTTTTTTCTCGATACAAATTTTTAAATGCTTTTCGTAAAGCGGATTAGTTTGCTGAACAATTAAATTCACGCCATAAGTTCCATTTAAACAATTTAATTTTTTTGAATTTAATTCATCCAACAACTGTTCAAGTTCATTTGCATTTCGATAATTTAATGAAGGAAAAACGCCGGCAATACCGTTATCCATCGCGGCTAAAATCATGTTTTTATTTGAAACTAAAAACATAGGTGCCATAATAAGCGGAAATTCAATTCCCAGTAATTCGTTTAAACGAGTTTTCAAGAGTATAATTCAAATTTCATTAAAGATAGAAATTATTCGGGTATTATGCTTGCATAATATGTTATTTTGTATATTTAGCTGATGAAACCTGAAGAAACTATAGATTATCACCTTCGCAAAGCGTGGCATAACGTTGCAAGAATTTACAATGCCGAAGCTGCATTACACGGTTTAACCATGAGTGTTGGTTATGTATTATTAAATATCGATCAAATTGAAGGAACACCAAGCACTAAACTTGGACCAAAAATGGGAATGGAACCACGTAGTTTAACACGCACTTTAAAATCAATGGAAAAAGAAGGATTAATTTTTCGAAAAACTGCAAAAATTGATAAACGCTCAGTTAGAATTTTTCTTACTGAAAAAGGAAAAAAAAAACGAGACATAGCAAAAACAAAAGTGGTGTTTTTTAACGAAAATTTACAAAAAAAATTAGGAAAGAAAAAAATAAAAGACTTTTTTAGTTTAATGTTAAAAATGGATTCTCTTCTTAATAATTTCGAATTTAAAAATTAAATTATGTCAAACAGAATAATTAAAAAAGTTGCCGTTTTAGGATCGGGCGTGATGGGATCTCGTATTGCTTGCCATTTCGCTAACATTGGAGTTGAAACACTTTTATTGGATATTATTCCAAAAGATGCTCCCGAAGGAAATAAAACGATGCGAAATAAAATTGTTAACGATGCTCTTCAGGTTTCGCTGAAATCAAATCCTAACCCAATCTATTCTGCAAGCTTTGCATCGCGCATTACAACAGGTAACTTTACCGATGATATAAAACGTATTTCTGATTGTGATTGGATTGTTGAAGTTGTAGTAGAACGTTTAGACATTAAAAAAATAATTCTTGATGAAGTTGAAAAATACCGAAAACCGGGTTCAATAATTAGTTCAAACACTTCGGGTATTCCTATTCATCTGATGCTTCAAGGAAGATCTAACGATTTTAAACAAAATTTTCTAGGAACTCACTTTTTTAATCCTCCGCGCTATTTGCGTTTATTGGAAATAATTCCAACTGCGTTTACATCATCTACGTTAGTTGATTTTTTAATGGAATATGGTGAACGTCATTTAGGAAAAACAACTGTTTTATGTAAAGATACTCCGGCTTTTATTGCCAACCGTATTGGCGTATTCGGAATTATGAATCTTTTTCACACTGTTGAAAAAATGGGTCTTTTAGTTGAAGAAGTGGACAAATTAACCGGGCCGGCATTAGGCCGTCCTAAATCTGCTACCTTTAGAACTTGTGACGTTGTTGGCTTAGATACGCTTGTTCATGTTGCCAATGGCGTTGCTCAAAATTGTCCAAACGATGAAGCAATAACAGAATTCGCAGTGCCAAATTATGTAGCTAAATTAGTTGAGAATAATTGGCTGGGTGATAAAAGCGGACAAGGATTTTACAAAAAAACAAAAACACCGGAAGGTAAAACTGAAATTTTATCGCTTGACCTAAAAACACTTGAATACAAGCCTCAACAAAAAGTAAAATATGCTACTCTTGAACAAGCTAAACAAATTGATGATTTAAAAAAACGAATTCCTGTATTATTTAGCGGTAAAGACAAAGCAGGTGAATTTTACAGAACTGTTTTTAGCGAATTATTTGCTTACGTTAGTAATCGAATTCCCGAAATTGCCGATGATTTATACAAAGTTGACGATGCCATGAGAGCAGGATTTGGGTGGGAATTAGGCCCTTTCGAATATTGGGATTGTTTGGGAATTGAAAACGTAATCGCCCATTTCAAACAAATGAAAATTTCATATTCTGCCTGGATAGATGAAATGATTGCGGCAGGACATCAACAATTCTATAAAAATTTTAATGGACAACGTATGTACTATCACGTTAGTTCAAAATCGTATAAAGCAATTCCGGGTACCGAACAATTTATTTTACTTGAAAACATTCGCTCAACAAAAACCGTTTGGAAAAACTCAGGAGCTACTTTAACCGATATTGGTGATGGAATATTGAATTTGGAATTTCATACCAAAATGAATTCAATTGGCGGGGAAGTAATATCAGGAATGCATAAAGCAATAGATTTAGCCGAAAAAGATTTTCGCGGATTAGTTATTTCTAATGAAGGTGCTAATTTTTCGGCAGGTGCTAATGTTGGAATGATTTTTATGCTTGCCGTTGAACAAGAATGGGATGAATTAAATTTTGCCATTAAAGCATTTCAAAATACCATGATGCGTGTTCGATATTCATCAATCCCTGTTGTTGTTGCCCCTCATAACTTAGCCTTAGGTGGTGCTTGTGAAATGAGTATGCACAGTGATCGTGTTGTAGCCCACGCCGAAACTTATATGGGATTAGTCGAATTTGGGGTGGGATTAATTCCCGGTGGTGGAGGTACAAAAGAATTTGCCGTTCGTTTAGCGGATGGTCTTGCTGAAGGAGATGTTGAATTAAATGATTTCCGAAATAAATTTTTAACCATTGGCCAAGCAAAAGTTTCTACTTCGGCCTATGAAGCGTTTGAATTAGGTTATTTGCGAAAAGGAAATGATAAAGTAATTGTCTCCCGAAATCGTTTATTGGCAGAAGCTAAAAAAGAATGTGTTCAAATTGCAAATAGCGGATATACCCAACCCGTTAGACGAAAAAACATAAAAGTATTGGGCAAACAAGCATTAGGATTAGCTTATTTAGGTGCTAATTCAATGCTAAGCGGACATTACATAAGCCAACATGATGAAAAAATATCTCGAAAACTTGCCTGGGTTTTATGCGGCGGCGACTTATCACAACCAACACTTGTAAGTGAAAATTATTTATTAGACCTCGAAAGAGAAGCGTTTTTGTCGTTAGCCGGCGAGAAAAAAACACTTGAACGAATTCAAAGCATTTTAAACGGGGGTAAAATTTTACGCAATTAACAAGTATGCGATATTACGGGTGTGTTTTGTTATTTTTACTATACTGCTTCACCGGTAATGCACAAAACAAATTGCATTTTAAATCACAAGAAGATTCCCTATTGTATTATTGCGAAACCGGAAGTGACACTTCACGAATTGATGCAATGATTTCCGCTTATTGGTTTTATTCGAATCGTGATTTTCCAAAAGCAAAAAATATTATTGAAAAAGCTGTTGCTCTTGCGCAGCGAGCAAATAATGATTTACGATTGGCACAGGTAGTAAATAGTTATGCCAGCGTATTAATGAAGGAAGGGAATCATGATTTGGCAATTATAAACTATTCTAAAGCACTAAGAATTTATAAAAAACATAAAATTAAAGAGCGAATAGCTGCTGTTGAATACAACATCGGTGATACATATCAGGATTTATCGGAATTTGATGTCGCTCTAAAACATTTATTAATTGCACTGCGAATAGACGAAGAAATTAAAAACACAAGTGGAATTGCCGCCGACTACAATATCATTGGTTCGAATTACTACCTCATGGGAAAAACTGAATTGGCAATTGAAAATTATACAACTGCCAAAAAGTATTTTGAAAAATTAAACAACAATGATGGAATTGCTCAAACGCTTCATAATATTGGAAACTGTAAAGCAAATCAAAATAAATATGACGAAGCAATTGAGCTTTACAAAAAGTCTCTTGAAATTCATCAAAAATTACAAAACAACAGCTACATTGCCAATTGCTATAATAGTTTAGGCTCAACCTACGCAAATAAAAAGGACTTTAAACAAGCGAAAGCAAATTTTAATAGATATTTACAGGTATCACTTTCTACCGGAGAAAAACGCGAACAGTGCATTGCCCGGCTAAATCTTGCACAGGTTTGTTTTGATATGAATGAATTTGATTCATCGTATTATTATACTCGCACAGGACTCGCCATTAGTAAATCCTATCCAAATATTCAAGAAGCTTTGTTCCATCACTTAAGTAATCTGTATGTAAAAATCAAAAAAAGTGACAGTGCCCTTTTTGCTTATAAAGAATATTTTAGAATTCACGATAGTATTTACAATGAAAACAGCTCTAAAAATTTGAATGAACTTCAATCAAGATACAAACGTGACAAAGTCTTACTCAAAAAAGATGCGCAATTAAACGCCAGTAAAATAAAAGCGCTTGAGCAAGAAGCCGGACATCGATTTACGCGCAATATTTTTATCGTTGGAATTTCAATTGTTTTAATAATAACTTTAGTGATTTTGTACGGTTATCGTCAAAAAAGAAAATCAAACATTCAATTGGAGGAAAAAAACAAAATTATCCTTTCACAAAAACACGAAGTTGAAGTACAAAAAGAAATTGTTGAAGAAAAACAAAAAGAAATTCTCGATTCAATTCATTATGCCAAACGCATTCAAAAAGCTTTACTCACTTCCGAAAAATATATTTCAAATTATTTAAATGACTACTTTATACTTTATAAACCAAAAGATATTGTTAGTGGCGACTTCTATTGGGCACTAAATCACGAGAATCGATTTTTAATTGCAGCGTGTGATTGCACAGGACACGGTGTACCCGGTGCATTTATGAGCTTGTTGAATATTTCGTTTCTAAATGAAACTGTAATTGAAAAAAACATAACCCGCCCTAATGAAATTTTAAATAGTGTACGAAAACTCATTATTCAATCACTTAATACCGATGGTAATGAAAATGGAAAAGACGGCATGGATAGCACCGTATTGAATTTTGAAATAAAAAATAATGAAATCATAAATGTTGATTTTGCAATGGCCAATAATCCAATATGGATATTTAAAAACCAAAAAATGATAGAATTTACACCCGATAAAATGCCGGTTGGAAATCATGGCGGAGAATTAAAATCATTTACTTTTCACAGTGAAAAATTAGAAAAAAACGATTTGATTTACATTTTTACCGATGGATATGCCGATCAGTTTGGCGGACCTAAAGGAAAAAAATTTAAATATTCAAATCTCGCAAAATTACTTTCAGAAATTCAATTATTACCCATGCCCGAACAAAAAAAAAAATTAAACCATGAATTTGAAAATTGGAGAGGTTCCTTAGAACAGCTGGATGATGTATGCATTATTGGAATAAGGGTATGAATATAAAATGAAATTTTATACAGTAACTTTTAAATGAAACCTTACACTTCATTATTAAAATACGAATTCCTATCAGGATTTAATTATTTGAAACGAACTCATATATTTCATTTTTTTTTATTTCATAATTTTAAATAATAAATGGATATTAACTTAGAATTAAAAAAAGCCACCTTTAGAAACTTAGCCGTAAAATCTAAGATTATGGCAATTATTTTTAGTTTCATTTTGCTATTTCAATTTATTGTTGTCAGCTTGGCATATTCTAAAACTACTTTATTTAGTACGGGTTTTATGCGATTTACACCAATCATTGGAATCTTTTTAATTTTTTCGGCATTTTTAATTGAACTAAAAACTCATCACCATTTAAACCGCGTAATTGCACAAGGAAAAGACATTAATTACCGAATAGTTTATTTGGTTACACTAACTGAAATTTGTTTTCCTACTGTTATTTTGTTTTACGCTGGCTTTGTAATCCTAAAAGCTAATATTCCTTTTCAACAACAATTAATTTCTTCTCCACCTACTCTTATGTACTATATTATGATTATTCTTTCCTCATTAATGATTGATCGAAAACTTTGTATCATTAGCGGAATTGTAGGTGCAATTGGTTATTTAACAGCTGCAATGTACGTAATGCACAATATGCCAATGGCCGAAATTGATACGCCAAATATTCTTTTTCGTTCATTGTTTCTCGTTCTTGCAGGAATCATATCAGGTTATGTTTCTGTAAAAATTAAAGAATCGTTAACGGATTCCATTAGTGCAAAAGACGCCTTAATTCATCAATTGGACAGTTTGGTTAATGAAAAAACAATTGAAATTACCCGGCAAAAAGAAGAAATTGAAGCGCGAAACAAAGACATTACTGATAGTATTAATTATGCCAATCGCATTCAAAAAGCTGTAATTGCAACAGAAGATTATTTGGACAAATATTGTGAAGATTACTTTATTTTGTACTTACCAAAAGACATAGTGAGCGGTGATTTTTATTGGATGGCACCAATAAGTGAAACCAACTTAGCATTATGTGTTGCCGATTGTACCGGCCATGGCGTACCCGGTGCACTAATGAGCATGCTTAATATTTCACTTCTCAATCAGGCGGTAAATGAAAAAGAAATTCATGAACCAAATAAAGTTTTTGATCATGTTCGTGAAGCGTTAATAAAAACGTTAAGCAGTGGACAAGGGAGTACAGCAAAAGACGGTATGGATGCCGTGCTAATTAATATTGAAATTTTCCACTCAAAGGAAGGTCAACCTTTGGTTGAAAATAGTAAAATAATGAAATATTCTTATGCGGCGGCTCAAAACAGCCCCTTTATCATTCGTAAGAATGAAATTATTGAATGTGATACCGATAAAATGCCGGTGGGCAAAGGTGAAAAAAATGAACCTTTTACATTGTATAAAAAAGAATTAATGAAAAACGATTGCTTGTACTTGTACACCGATGGTTTTGCCGATCAGTTCGGCGGGCCTAAAGGCAAAAAATTCAAATATTCGAATTTAAATAAATTGCTATTAGACATTCATCATTTACCCATGCATGAACAAAAAGAAAAATTACATAAAACCTTTGATGAATGGAAAGGCAATTTAGAGCAGATTGATGATGTATGTATTTTAGGGATTAGAATTTAAATTTCACCGCTAAGTTCACTAAGAACACATAGAAAAAATGAGGTTTGTCTTATTGCAAATGACTAATATAATTGAGGTAAAATATACGAAGCAATTATTTAGTTGATTAGTGGTAAAAAACTATCCCTATCAACATTTCATTATTCAAAATTTGAAATTTCATTATTTGTCCTTTCAGCCTTACGCAATAACTTTGGTTCTTCATGATTTCCCCCGATAAAATACGACTAGCGCTTCACGGTAACGGATTTCTCATTACCGGCTATAAACCCAATGCTTCCGAAAATGAACTTTTACGCAACACGGCTTCGCAAATGCAAATGACTCTCGAAGAAGCCTTGCTTGACCCTGAATTTTATACCAATCTCGGTTACGATGGAATTCGATCGGTACATGATTTAAACAATGAATTTTCATTTACCGGTTTATTGCTCGATAAATCAGCAAAAGTGGAATTGTTTAAAAATGGTCGAAAGAAAAAAACATTCAAAACGAATGATATTCTTCAAATAAATACTTTATTCCCTTCAATTGAAACGTCAACCGATGCTTTTGAACTTGCACTCGCCGCTCCCGATTCTATTTTCTTTATCGAAAAAACAGTTGGCACTATTTTTAATTCCACGTTTACCGTTCCACGTTTCGATTACGAAACATTATCTCTTACAATTGATAAAATTAAATACAATCATACGGATTTTTGCAATCTGGTTTCAGACATTCGTTACAAAGGTGAAATGATTAGCAAAGTAAATACCGACACGCTAGTCATCAGCCAACAAGTAATTACCGCAAAGAATTTTGAAGAATTGTATCAAAAAATGAAGTAGAAACGCTTTAACCGCAGAGGTCGCAAAGGAAGCGCTGAGGACACAAAGAAAACTCTAATTTAATCTGTGAGAAATAATTTAACCGAAAGCAATCAGTAAAAATTCAAAGAATCTGCGTTATCCGCGTTCTATCAAACTCTCGAAACAGCCTCTTCTTTCACTACTGTTTTTCCCGGATAAACCTTTAACGCTTCTTTTAAACATTCAACAGAATTCTTTAACGCCTCTTGATTTAAAACGTAAGCCAATCTAACTTCGTTAGTTCCTTTACCGTTAGTTGAATAAAATCCGGTAGCAGGCGCCATCATTACGGTTTGATTTTTATACTCAAAACTCTCCAACATCCATTGGCAAAATTTATCGGCATTATCAATTGGTAAACGTGCAATGGCATAAAAGGCTCCGCCCGGTTTCGGACAGGTTACCCCCTCAATAGTATTTAACCCGTCAACCAAAATGTTTCTACGCATTACATATTCTTTTACCACAGCGTCAAAATAACTTTGTGGTGTATTTAACGCGGCTTCACCTGCAATTTGCCCAAAAGTTGGCGGACTTAATCTCGCTTGCGCAAATTTTAATGCGGTAGCAATAACGTCCTTATTTTTTGAAATTAATGCGCCAATTCGAGAGCCGCACATACTGTATCGTTTCGAAACTGAATCAACCAATATTACATTTTCTTCAATTCCTTCTAAATTCATTGCTGAATAAGGTGATGCCCCATCATAGCAAAATTCACGATACACCTCATCGGCAAATAAAAACAAATTGTTTTTCTTAACCAAGTCGCGTAACTGTTCCAACTCTTCTTTTTTATACAAATATCCGGTTGGATTTCCCGGATTACAAATTAAAATCGCTTTTGTTGAAGATGTAATTAATTTCTCAAATTCATTAATTGGAGGCAATGCAAATCCGTTTTCAATAACCGAGGTAACGGGCTTCACACTCACGCCGGCCGTCACTGCAAAACTATTGTAGTTAGCGTAAAATGGTTCAGGTATAATAATTTCATCACCGGGATTTAAACATGAAAGAAATCCAAGTATTAAAGCCTCCGATCCTCCTGTTGTAATAATTATATCATTTTGTGTAATGTGAATATTGTACTTTTCATAATATTTTGCCAATCCCTTACGGTAACTTTCGTTACCTGCGCTGTGACTGTATTCAATTACTTTAATGTTACTTTTTTTAATTGCATCAAGCGCTACTTGCGGCGTTTCAATATCGGGTTGACCAATGTTTAAATGGTAAACAATTCTTCCTTTTTTTTTCGCCTCTTCGGCAAAGGGAACAAGTTTTCTTATTGGCGATGCAGGAACAATTTCCCCGCGTTTTGAAATTGATGGCATAGTGCTATTTTTATCGAACAAATATATGAATTTTTGCTGCTCTTTTCTCGACCCTTGTTGTTCGTTATTTGAAGAAATCAATTTTCAAACGCAAACATTTAATTCGTTAATTGTGCTAAATAGCAAAGCAAAATAAATCGATTCATTTACTTTTTGTTGTCAACCATAACTTTGAAGCGAAGCTTAACCGGATTTTTTTTTGCATTGGAAAACACCTCAAGTATTCGGTCTTGATAACCAATCGTGCCATTTGTATCGAAAGTAACCTTAATAATTCCTTTTTCACCGGGTTTAACAGGCTCTTTAGGATACTCAAATTTTGTACACGTACATTGTACTTTAATTTCAGAAATAATTAACGGTTGATTTCCGCTATTGGTAAATTCATATTCGCATTTTAAAACTGCACCTTCTTTTGTTTTAGGAAAGCGATGCGAAGTTTTATTAAATAAAAACTCCGCTTGGCCAATTACCAAAGCGGAGTTTAAAATGAAAAAAATAATTAGTACTAAGTAGCGCATTATTCGTTACGAGGTGCGCCATTTGTATTGTTTACAGGAGCGCCGGTTGTTTCAGGGGCTTGTACATTTCCTTTTATGCGAATCACTTTTGTTCCCCCTTCAATGTTAGCAGTAACTGTAACCGTTTTTGAAATTGGACCAATACGCTTTGTATCGTAGTGAACTTTAATAACGTCCGACTCGCCCGGCTTAATGGGTGTTTTTGGCCACTCGGGCACAGTACAACCGCATGAACCTTTTGCATCGGTAATAATTAATGGCGCTGAGCCGGTATTTGTGAATTTAAATTCACAGTCACCATTTGCACCTTGTTTGATATCACCATAATCATGAACTTCTTTTTGAAAGGTCATTTCTGCCATTGCAGCAGGGGTTTGTGCTTTAGCAGCAACTGCTCCTAAAAATAAAATACTCATTGCGAAGATTAACTTTTTCATATTTCTGTTTTATTGTTTCTGTTCGTTTTCAAATCAAAGATATTGCCAAAATACCTTTTGTTATTACCGTTAACAAAGCTTTAACAAAAGTTTTTTTCTTATTCATTTACAGGCCTTCCTTTAGTGTTATCAAGGGCGCCGCCGCCGTCAGGGGCAATAACATTTCCCTTAATACGAATCACCTTGGCTTCACCCTCAATATTCGCTTTAAGCGTAACGGTTTTACTAATAGGCCCAATATGCGACGTATTATAATGCACGTTAATAATGGCGCTTTGTCCGGGCTTAATGGGCTCCTTTGGCCATTCAGGTATAGTGCATTGGCATGATCCCTTTGCATCTGAAATTATAAGTGCAACAGCTCCGGTATTAATCACTTTAAATTCGCAATCGCCGCTTGCGCCTCCTATGTTTGCAAAATCAATAGAT